>Ga0307515_10016416_pt1 | contig 13553 bp, 13 predicted proteins | sample 17_EM_MG_FD_194513 | JGI IMG/M metagenome (GOLD analysis project Ga0307515, IMG submission 194513) | Populus trichocarpa ectomycorrhiza microbial communities from riparian zone in the Pacific Northwest, United States - 17_EM | ecosystem: Host-associated > Plants > Roots > Unclassified | place...
ATAGGAAGTCCACAAGTCAAAAGGAAGTAAATAACAAAATTCGTACAGCCTCTGTTGACCCGTTTTTCGAGCCCTTTCCAAACTCCGATTGACCTAAAATTTTAAATCAAGGTAGGAAAACATGTCAGGAGACACCATGTAAACTTTCAGATTGATCCAACGGTCGGATTGAGAATTATGACTATTGCCGTAAAACTGGATAGGTGCACTTTTTACGTCAAAATCCGAATTTGACCTTGCCTGGATCGTATCACTAGTATTGTAGACTCTGGAAAGGGACCTATATTTCGAATACATGCCATGCACATTCCATAAGTCAAAAATGTAAATACATATGGATATATGATTATGCATGATGAAGTATGTTGGATATGGATTAGCTATACCCTGAGCTGATATATGGCCATCAATCCATAATAAACTAGTAGGGCTCCAATCCTTTTTATAGTTGTCAAAACAATTTAATATAAGTCAATGTTTAATAAGAATACACTTATCATAAAGAGATATTGCTAAAAAGGTTGCGTCTAAGCCCTTTTCAATAATACATGATGAAAACTTTTACATTTGAAACTAGTCTACTCATCATCATCGTTTACAAGAAGAAAGGCAAAACCTTTGTTTTCTATGTCCCTAAAAAAACATTAGTCTCAGCTGTCGCAGGGGGCACGACGTCGTCTGGTGACGGCGGAGGCTCTCTCTCGTGTCTCCTAATGTGAGGTGTTGTGTGTTGGGAAGAGTTTTTGGATTTAATCATAAAATTATGATTAATGTTTAGGAGTCGCCACCTAGTATTATGGTCACTAGGAACCTATGGTCTGCGAGAGTCTGGGTAAGGGACTGGTTGTGCAAGGGGAAGACGCATCACCCCCAGTGCACCCTACCTAAGGTAAGCTGCATTGTTGTTTGATTGTTTTTCTAAGTCGGGTTTCTATTCGTTGGTCTTTTCTAAGGCTCAAGGTAGATTTCTCTTCATGAGAGAGTCTCTACCTTATCGGGTTAAATCCTAAACATTCTAAAGTCTGAATATTAGCATCGCATTTATACACCTTGTATCTTTAATACCTGAGTGTGTACTTTATCGTGTAATTTTACACCCCACAAATATTAAAGTCTACATCTGGATCCTAAAAAAAAGATTGGAAAAAGATTTTTGACATGTTGGCCAAATTCTAATGGATAATCATAAACTGGTTACGATATCCATTTTTGATTTTTTTAAACATGAAAAAGATGCAATATATATATATATATATAATGAAAAATATGCTTAGAAAATTTTTAGGATTTGGCTGTATGCAATAAAATATTTTTTTCTTTTGAAAATGTTTTGAAATTTTTTTTTCGAAATATTTCGGAGAAAACCGGGTATTTTAATACCAGATTTGTATTTTATAGTGTAAATATACAACCCGATATTATGCAAAATTGGTAGAAAAATATTTGAGAAAATCACAATTTTTTTTCAAAGAATTTTTGAATTTCTTTGGAATTTTTCGTTTTTTTTTATTAAAAAATAGAAATATATAATATAATATTATATATTAATTAAATATTATTAAAACAGGTGGGCCGGGCTGGCCCTGGTAACTGGGCCAAGAGAAACCCAGGAAACGATTGGGCCGATCTCGGTCCAAAACGGTTGGGCCGATCTCGGCCCAACATATTTTCTTTCTCCTTTTCTTTTGGGGCCGGGCCAGACCCAACCAAACATTTAGGCGAGGCCATAACTGGCCCGGCCCAAGTGAGGGATGAATTAATTGCAGAACGTGAACAGTAAGTTCACATTCTGAATGCAACTTTGCAGTTGCAGACTGCGGAGTGAAGTGGGAGATGACCTTGCGGAGGAGAAGAAGCTGCTGTCACTGGTCTGGTGTGAGGTTAGAGGTGGTCTGGGTAGTCTCCCTGAAGCTGGGGGCGGCGTCTGTGGAGCTGTCGGTGCTGCTGCTGCCGATACTAGAGAAGAAAACAAAAATGGTGGTGTTGATTGGCTGCTGCCGCCGTGGAGGAAAAAGGAGGAGCTTTCGGTGGAGAGGGATAAATGTGGTGGAGAGGGTGAAAGATGAGCTGGGGGTAGCGTGGCTTGGAGTCGCTGAGAGCACGGTGGAGAGAGAGTGTAGAGAGAGAGACTTGCTGCAGAAAAAACTGGGGAGGAGGCTGGTTTTTTCCGATTTTTGGACGCGATTTTCTCCTCTCTCAGGCCATCAAATCCACCTCTATTTATAGGCGGTGGAAGAGGGCAATCTCTTCTACATAAGGGAAAAATTTCAGCCCTTGATTTTGTTGGGAAGGATCCCAACCGTTGGCTCAAAGTAGGCATGGTGCACTGTCAAATCTGCAGAAAAAGCTGCCTGAGGTGGCCTCTTTGGAGTGGTGCCACGTCCTTTTATGTGCCAGTGAGCCGGTGACAACCATACCCAGACGTAGAGGGATGTCTGGTGATCAGTTTCGTGCACGGTTTGGCAAATTTGGTGGACATTAAGTGCATTAAATGAACCTGCAAAGGAGGTGACTGGACCAGTTTTTCCGGAAAAATAAGGGAGATAATGAATAGTGACCAGACGATGCGTCGTCTGGTCCCTCGTTTTGTTTTTGTTTTTTTTTAACTCAAAACGACACCGTTTTAGGTTTTAAATAGGGATTTCTCCGAAGTTCAAAGCAGTCCTCCAACTTTCACCTTTATACAATTGTACCCTTAATTAACCTAAACTTTTGATTTAATGCAATTACACCCTTGCCGAATTTCAATTGGAACCCTAGATTTACGCGCCTTTTGCACATTAGTCCCTGGTCTCGGATTTTTGTAATTTAACCCCTAATTGACAATTAAACTTTCAATTTCTTCAATTTAGTCCCCGGTTTTTGTCAATTAGGCCCCTATAGTCCGGCGCCTTTTGCAAATTGATCCCTGGCTGCGAATTTCTTCAATTTAACCCCTAATTGACCCCAAAACTTCAATTTTCTTGCAATTTGACCCCTAATTTCAATCAATTAACTTGGTAAAAATTAAATTTGGTCTCTTAAAATTTCAATATTCTCAATTAAGCCCAAATTAGGCTCCCAAACTTAATTTTTCACCAATTAAGCCCCAAATCAAATTAATTTGACCCATTTAAAGTATAATTAAGTCCTTGCACTTAATTAAATCCTTCAATTGGACCCAAATTAATTTTTAAACATAATTAAAATTTAATTTGGCCCATGATTAAATCAAATTGGTCTATTAAAAATTTAATTATGTCCTTGAACTTAATTTTTATGCAAACTCGTCCAATAATCATTTAATTTGACCTTGAATTTGTATTTTTTTTCCATTTTTGGGCATAATGGGGTACAATTATCCTTGAATCTCCTCCAAAAATTGCAACTTGATTTCCCGGCCTGCTTTCTCCACATTGCCAGCCTTTATTTTATTTTTTGATTTTTATTTTGAAAAAGAGTGAATTTTGGGGAATAACCCAGAATTGGGTTATGACATCAGCCATGCTTTGTTGATATCAATGGACATCCTTTCCAACTTGTCGGGCATTGTGGCAGATTCTTCGGGCATAAATAGAGGCTCAGTCAATCTGCTCATCCATGTTTCTCATCTTCTCCAAGAGGAACATATTATTTCTATTCAATTGATTTTTGTTGGTGTCAATCATCTGGTTGTGGTGCTCGAGCAATCCGTTCTTTTCTTCCAAAGCATTGGCCTTTTCTTTGTCAAGCTTCTCCTCTGGCAAGTTGATCTCATCTCTCATTTTATCCAAATCAATTTAAAGACATCGATAACCTTTCCTTTAGCTTTTGCTTTAGCCAGCTCACTTTCCAGCATCATATACTTCTTGTATAGTCTTTCATTTTGCTTAATCCGACTTTCTAATTTAGGTTGGGTTTTTTTCTTGGCAATCATTGAAATTGGTTTTCAAAGACTTATTGGTTTGCATCCAATGTTTTCCCAATTCTTCTTGCTCTTCCTTAGTTCGGTTTTTAGCTGCCTTTTCTTATTCCAATTGCTTCTCCAAGGACATGATTTTCTTATCCTTTTCCTTCAGTTGTTACTCTACAAACTTTCTCAATTTCTCTTTAGTAAGGAGTTGCTCATCGAGGGATATCCTGAGGGCTTTACTGGTGCTCACCTTTATTTGGAGCTTTTCCAATTGTTTTCTCAATTCTTCCTCATTGCTAATCCTCTTTCTTTTAGTCGATTCAACAGCTTGTGAAGTCTCGGCTTCAAATCTGAGATTCGTGGGGATGGTGACTAGTGATAGATTTCTCCACCTTGGATACTTTTCACTGGTAACTGGATCTCTGAAAACCATTTGATTCTTTCTTGACCAATACCAGAAGCTAGAGTCTTGCTTGATGTTCTCCACAACTTCCAAAATAGATTGATCCTTGAATAACCTAGAGAATTAAGATAACCTAACTGTTCTTGGTAAATGTTGTATGCCCTCAAGTTGCCTCATAACCAAAACGGGTGTATAATAGAGATATTCGGTCACTCCCATCAGAGGCACCTATCGTCTTTCCCCAAAACTTATCAGGCAACCTGTTGCTATCATCCATAGGGCTTCCCATTTCATTTCTCCTTTCGAGATTTCTTGCGATTTTACTTTCCACTTTTCCTCGCTTAGGTCCTTCCATTCCCTTCTTTAACTATCTCCAATGGTCTTTGACTAAACCACCAGAAGTTGTTAAATACCGACTTCTTGTTTTCTATATGGCTAATCAGTCAGATGTACAACAGCTCCTCATAACATCTCATTGATCCCTTGCTAGCCCTCCTATAATGGTTGAGTGTTAAGATAGCTTCTACTAGTATCGCCATAATGGAATTTATCTAAGTGTTTTCATATGTAACAAAAGCTATAGCCGCCTCTAAACTGATTATTTCAGTGAGGTTTGGAAATAACACCAACCCAAAGATTTCTAAAGCAAATATTATGCCATTTTCTTCAACAAATCTAAAGTCATTCTTCTTCATTTCGAATACCTCTTCGATCATTTTCCATTTTAGGTCAATAGCACTTTCTCCAATATCTTATGGAGATTTGGAACTTTGATCAATTAAGCTTATTCAGTTAGCACTTTGTCGCGCTTTCGGTGGATGTAGACTTTGTATAGATTTTGAGGGAATTCAGTGAGTAAACCATATTCTTCTAAAGTAGGACAACATTCCAAAAAGTGAAGCACCGTACTTGGGGTCCTAAAAATGAATAAAGGCTTTCATTGCTGAATTATACACGAACTCTTTCGTGATTTCCACTATCATCCCATATTTCTTTAAAAAATCATCCTCACGGATGCTTTTCATGTGTGAGATAAGCTTCTTGAAGTCGTTTCTGAAGCAACTCACATTTCTGATGGGTGGCAATTTACTATCATTCAGTCTCAAGTAATCCCTTTTTAACAGCTATAGAGATTCAGAATCCAACTTGTATTCAACAGAGATCATCTCTTTTGGTGGCCATCAGCCCCAAGTCCTGTAATTCAAGATGATTTTTAGGGTTAAGCGTTTCTTAATGCAGCAATGTTTATTTGTGGAACATACAACCTGTAGGCAGCTTCTATATCCTTTTACATAAGACATAAAGGTAGGCACTATCTAGTCTCAAAAGAGTCTCATGTCCTAGTGATTACCCTCATAAAGGTAATATGGGGGCTCAATAGGTAGTGTGATGGTATGTATACTAACCACTACCAGTCCAAACACTTAGCAAAGAGTCGAATGGTTTTATGAACTTAAATCCTGACTGATAGTCATAGGGTAAGTCGCTACTCCCATATCTAACATGAAGCTTCCATGTGTGTGCATTCCGAAGCAATGCATTCAACCATACCCAACATACATGCATGAGCAAGATAAAATATACGAAAGCATAAATAAGGAAAAAAAAGCCAAATGCAAATATTTAAACACATCAAATCAAATAAACCATATAAAGCCTAATCCAAAACTATCAAAAATAGAAAATCCCCAATGGAGTCACCATCTTGTATGGCTACTATTCATATCAAAATGTTGACCATTAATTCTTAGAAAAAAAATATTTTGTTTTTAAAATATTGGTCAAGTTCTCATAGATTCAATAAACTGATTATTAAATCCAAAAAATATATGCAAAGATATTTTTTGAATTTTTGTGTATAAAAAAAAAAACTAAATCATACCATGTATTCTATATATATATTTGAAGCCAAAATAAAACATATTTTTTGTATTTTTTGAAATGAGAAACTTCTTAGAAATTTTGGAAATTTCTGACATTTCAACGGAAAGCATGTATTTTAATATGAGGTCAGCATCTTAAAGTATAAGTTTACAACCTTTATATTAAATAAAAATGCTGAAAAAACATGCGAAGGACCCATAAATAATTTTAAATTAGTCCTTGAAAGTTTTAGAATTTTTTGGGGCATATTTGGCAAAAACTCATTTTTATTCAAAACAAAACTGTCAAAACAAGCTTAAGGGTGTGTTTGTCAAATATGTCATTAAGCCTAAATTCCTTTTATTAAAAAAATAGCAAACCAAACAAAGCCTTAGCCATTGACCTGATTGGGTTGACCTGAAATTTTTTGTTCGACCATAAACAATCCAAAACAAATCCAAGGCTAAAAAAACATATTAACCACAATAAAAACACAAAATACTTAAAAAATCTTGAGCAAAACAAATCAAACATACAAAACAAAAAAAACACAGAACACGAACAACATGAAGAACATTTACAACAAACCCAACCACATGACTCTCAAACTAGACAACATATGGACAAACCAAGAACACAATAATCTAGCATCCATTCACTTTGATTATCACTTAAAAATTATGATTTTGTTAAAAGGAGTTTCAATTCAAAACCAAAACCCTAAGATTAAAACCCCTAAAAAAACATGTTATTCATGCAAACAAAACCTAGATTATTTTCCAAGAACACAAAGAACATTGCCCAGAAACCTAACAAAAAACTAGTCATTGCCTAGCACTACCATGCCCTTGAAATGGGCATTTTAGGCCTTTAAACACATTGCTTTTAATCTTCACAACCTACATTGTTTTTGGTAATCGTGGGTGTCCGAGCCACCTTACGCGCTCCTCAACTAATCCCCCAAGACCCTGAAATTAACGATAAGGTAAGCCTCTAGTGGCCCTGAGGTTTGTGGAACTCGAACTGGTGGCCTCTATGGAGCAAACGTAGGGCTTGATCAGTTGAGTCAGGGTTAAGAACCTATATTGTTAATATTATGCATAGTTGAATCAAAAGAATAAACAAAAAATATCAAATTATCACAAACATGCATTAAATTTCAATTTCATAACTGCAACCCCAATGACAACCAACAAAAACATTAAATTTCAATTCAAAATTGACTCTTTGAACATAGAATTTCCCCATGTTTTTCCTCTCGTTTTTTTCTCCTTTGATTTCCAGGGGTATTTATAGGGTTTTTTGGTGGATTACCTCAAATATTGATCAATGCTTAGCTCTTTGATAAGAATAAGAGGGTTTTGGACAAAAGTTAATAGCTAGAAGCTCTAGTGCTAGGCTGATTTTGCCATGGTGGTTTTGGTTTTAGGGGTATATGGTGGTTTTGCTAGACTTGGAGGGCAAAGAGCTATTTCTAACCTTTTAATCTTGAGATGGAGGTTTTAAAGCCATTTATAATGACCTTTCAAGAAGCTTTAAATGTGAACACTTCAAAAAATGGGTGGTTTTTGAAAAATAGGTGTCATAGTCAAGGTTGACTGGGTTGACCACTTTTGAGGCTTCACTAGAGCAACTTCGATGTAAACATCATCGGAAACTACTTGAAGTTTAATCCAACCTTGCTTAATATAAAGGTTTATAGCTTCACATTCATTCGTTCAAATATGCCAACTCGATAAGCTCATAATCTGAAATTATAGTAATAGCTGATTAGGGAAGATGTTGGAGACTTTTATGAAACAATTAGGATGTGAATGTCCAATTTCATGGAAATAGGGTTGTAAAGAGGATTTCCTTCTTCCATTTATAAAACAATTTGGTGCTATTTGGAGGTCTAGAACCCCATAATTATTTCTTGAAAAGTGTTAACCCGATCATCATTTTCTGCTAGAAGAAGAAGAAAACCAATGGACAACATGTCATTTATGTACTTTCATTAAAACCGAATGACACATCGTTTACTAAAAACTCTAAAAATTAGATCTTTTAATTTTAAATCATTTTTCTTCTAATCGTGGTATATGCACCCTTAATTGATTTGAAATCCTTTTAATCCTTACAATTACACCCCTAGAAATTCTGATTTAAATTCCTTCATTTGAGCACCTTTTACAAACAAGTCCTTGGTTTTCAATTTGTTCAATTTCAGCCTTAATTGACTACCAAAATTTCAATCCCTTTCTATTTGGCCTCTACTTTGGTCGATTTCAACCCCTACAATCACGCATCACTTATAAGTTGGTCTTTGGTCTTTAGAATCTACAATAAAGTCTTTAAATGGCCTCCAAACTTCAATATTTTCATAATTAATTCGATGATTTAACCAACTAAACCTTCCAAAGTCTAATTTCAATCCCCCAAACTTCAATTTCTTCTAATTAACACCTAAATTGACTCCAAAAACTGATTTTCCTTGCAATTAAAATATTTTCAATTAAGGGGCCTTTTTTAGTTAGAATTAAGTTGCAATTTTGCCAATCTTATATATTTTTGTCCTCTAACTTTTCCACTTGTCATCTTGGTCCTCCACCATCAATCTTGGACAATCTTATAGGTTGTTGATGTGGGTGTTGGGGTGGTAAAAAATAGGTAACAACATATATAATTTCATTTTTTTTTTAGTTTAGATTTTAGCCAGGGTTTGCTTCCTTGGTTCTAATATTTATTACAAGAGTGAATCTAACTCTAGAATAACTTGTTGAAATCCTAGAGACCAAACAAGCTCCAAACTAATAACCACTACCCATAATTTTGCTCTGATCGAAGAACAAAAACCCACATTCATTGCAAAGCTCTAAACCTATGATAAAAGATTGTCTCTAATCAACCTCTTGCTCCTGCAAACCCTGGATTCCCTGAGCTACACCTATCCACATTTAGTTTCATCCACTCCATTGGTGGATATTTTTATCCAACCATATTTCCCTCAGCCTAAAGTCTTGTCTTCACCAAAAACTCTATTATTTCTCCACTTCAAAATATACCATAGTGCCACCCCAAATACGGTTGACCATGGCAATCCCTCCCTTGTACATTCCCTACTTGACAAATTACCTATAATAGACTGTACCAAACTATTGTTGAAGAAATGCCTCCTCTCACTCTGCTTTAGAAAGACATTCCATAAACTCCTAGCTAACGAGCAATTCCTTAGTACATGTAAAGTTATTTTTGTTTCCAAACACAATGGTTACATGCCGAATGACCTGTTAAATGCAATTTTATTCTATTTTCATTTGTCATTAAATTGTCGTGCGCTACCAGGCACATGAATGGCTTAAATCAACATCCAAATTGGATCCATATAACAATTTTGACTCATCATAGTCATCTAGTCTCTACAAGCCAAACTAACAGAAAATTCCTCACTTGTAGAGTGATGTCAATACAACGAGTCACACTAGAAAGGGGTGGATAGCTTGCTATTGCTATTGGTAAAACAAATCAGCAAAGGAGTTCTACCTCTATTGAATGTTATTTAAAACCATATCTACAACCATCATGTTACCCTCAGACTTTGGTATATCACATAAAGCATGCTGAAGTAACAAACCAAATATCTCAAACCAATTGTCTTTCCAGAACCAAACCTCCACTCCACTTCTTATGGACCAACCCACACCATCAACAATTTGAGGGCCATACATCATAAATCGCCTTACATAACCGTGAGTCTTTACCTTTAGCCTGAACTTTTGGTAAATGATCTTGAGATTTAATATACTTACCCTGCAGAACCCTTGCCCAAAGGCTAACATTTGTTTGCATAATTCCCCATAGGTTCATGATAAAAGTTGTATTTATAGAGTGCATGCTTCGAAATCCTAACCCTCATTCTATTTTGAGGTTTGTAAAAAGACTTCTACCATCATTATCACCCCATATAAATCTAAGACATATTTTTTCAATCTCGAACCATATAGATTTAGGAATAAAAAAAGATTGCATAAGATATAAAGGGACTGTGACAATAACAGACTTTGCTGATGGATTTCTAGCTAGCCAAATTTTTATGCATCCTCTCGATAATGTAACCGTATCTTCGATTGTTAACTATTTGATGGAGTAACAGGACTCCGAAATATTAACCAAGATTACTAGTAAGCTCAAAACCACTGATTTTGCTGATGGATATGATTGAAGCAAGGTAATATTTGGATTTTGGCGTAAAATTTCATACTATCCAGTTTTATGCTATAGAGCATAAATCCAAATCCAACCGTTGGATCTAGCTGAACACTTTACTAGAAGATTCTAAAGGTATTTTTTTATGTTGGGGTAAACTTTTAGTTGAATCGGAGTTCCGGAAGGACTTGCGATATAGGTCATAACAGGCTATACAAATTTTGTTATTTACACCATTTTGACTTGTAGACTTTCTATTTGGCGAGGATCCTTTTCCTACAAAAATGTGGCATCTTGTTTTGAGAATCTCTTAGTTCTACAAGGATCTTTAATGGGCAACATAGTTTCCAAGTATGGTGAGGATTTATTAATGCTTGGGACTTATGGGCTTTATCTTTATTTTTGTTAGCAACAGCCCAAGGCTTATTTGGGCTTAATTAATACTTTATTTTCAGTTAGGATCCAACGCTTGTTTGAATCAGGTTATAAGCTTTTCAGTTTAGGGTTTTTGGGTTAGTTTAATAAGTGGGCCAAATCAGTCCACTAGGGTAGATCTATTAGGGTTAATTTTTCAAGAACTATTTAAACTCATCTAACCTAAATTTTGGCAGTCATTGATGAATATCTTCTGAATTTTTTCAATTTTAATTTGTGGGAGTGATTCTTCTATTCTTCAATTCTTGAATGAATTGAATATGACTTATTAAAGATTAACTGGCTTTGTGGCATCATTCTACTTCATTCCATAGTGCTAGTTTTCCATTGTGTCACGCTCATATCAGACCTATCTCGATTTTCTAAGATCAGATCTTAATTTTGATTGTGGGTTGTGTGACCACGTGACCATAAGGTTTGCATCAAATCTTGCTAGAAACACAACTAGAAAATTTTTCCTTTTGGATTTATATGATATTTAATTAATTGACAATCATGATTGGCACCTTGTCATTCATCTAGTAATATTAATACAAACTAAAAACATTTAATTGAATAAACTAAATATAGATTAGTAATGGCGCAATCCAAGTCTATGCTAGCTAGTCCATTCTATTTAAGAAAAATAATCTAGTTCAAATAACATAATCCAAGAGATGGCACTTAATCTCTCTATTTCTCTCTCTCTCTCTCTCTCTCTCTCTCTCTCTCTCTCTCTCTCTCTCTCAAAAAAAACCAATTAAGAAAAAATTTTATAGGGCATCGAGTGTTAATAAACAACCTTGTAATGCTTTATAAAAATGACTAGATCATTTACCCATGCTACGCTGCAGGTTGAGTCAAATTTCTTGAATATAAAAAAATATTCATATGTTGCTAATGTTACTAGTGGAAAAAAACATTTTAACCATATGGGGGTTAACCTAATATGGTCGAGTTGACTTTAAGAGTCTAAAAGCAACATGAACCACCTGTAGAAATATAGTTTGACTAAAAAAGGATGTCAAGATGACATGTTTTTTTTAATATTAATATAACAACATATTGGATTGAATTAGGTCAACTAGGGTTAACATGTCAAATTCACTATTCAGGTTATAAGACTATAATAACCCTATTGAAAGCAAGCCAAAACGAATTATACAGTTTAATTTCTAATCAACCCAATATTAAATGGCGAAGTTGAAAAAAAATCAATAAAAAAAAGAAACTAAAAAGGTTACCCAAATTAACCTGTCAAACTCACTTCCTGAGTCATGGGACTAAGATAACCTCATAAATAACCCCATAAATAGTAAGTCAAAACAAATTATCAAGCTCAATTCCTAATTGACCTTGTCAGACCCAATATTGAATGATGAAATTTGTAAAACTTTTAATTAAAAAAATGACATAGAAATGAGCCAAGTCAACATTGATTAACTCGTTAAGCACTATTCCCGAGTTATAAGACCAAGATACCCTAACAAAATTAAAACAAAACAAATCATGAAGCCTAATTTTAATCAAACACAATATTAAATAATAAAATTAAAAAAAAAATAATTAAAAAAAATTGAGTCAACTAGGTTAGCCTGCCAAACCCGTGACCTGAGGCATGATACGGGAACAACACAATAAAAAGCAAATCCAATGTTGAAGGACCCATATCCCGAGTCATAAGACTGAGATAACCTCTTAGAAAGAAAATAAAAAAATGACCCCATTTAACTGGTGTTAAAACTCATGATCTTGGTCATGAAAACAAAATATCCCGATAGAAAACAAATTAAAATAAATTATGAAGCTTAATTCTCAACCGATACAATCTTGAATGATGAAATTAAAAAAAAATCAATTTAAAATAATGACACACAAAAAGCAACCCAAGTCAACTCTGGTTAACCCGTTAAACACTATTTTTGGGTCATGAAGCATGAATAACCTAGTAAAAAGAAAAGAAAACAAATTTAAAGGATGAAATAGTGAAAAAAAATGGTTAATTAAGAAAAATAAAAAAAAACCTAAATCAACCGGGTTAACCCATTAAACCCGCAATCCGTGTTATGAGATTAAGATAACCTAATAAAAAACAAATGTAATACTAAAGGATATTTTTTTAAAAAAAATGCATTGATTCAATCCAATATCAAAGGATGAAATTGGAAAAAAAAAGTTAATTAAAAAAAAGTACAAAAATCTCTCATTAATCGGGTTAAATCGCCAAACCCATGATCTTTGTTATAAGAGTGAGAAAATTTAATATTAAAGGATAAAAAAAATATTGAAAAAAAAACAAAAAACAAAGCATTCTTGTCCATTATCAATTAAAAGGTTTGGAGTCGCCACCTAATATTTTGTCACTAAGAACCCTAACTGTCTTAAAGTATGGATAAGAGGATTGGTTATGTATAAGGAGGATGTATCACCCCTAGTACACCCTACATAAGGTAAGGTACATTGTTTATTTGTCTAATTACTAAGACATTATTGTGTTTCTTGTAAGTGTTGGTTTATCTGATGGTTAAAAGTCAGTTCACCTTAATAGAGTGAACCATGACTTTATGAGTCAAGCATAACCATTATATATATATATATATATATATATATAATAATACATTTTTAATCCAGATATTAATAAACCTTCATTTTGTGCTCAATATATCAAAACATAGTTATGGAGCTTTTCATGGAAGAAAACAAAATTTTTTTTTTTTGGTAAGTTGACGTATGTATTAAAAGAAGAAGATACAAACATTATAAGGGGCATACCCCAGATTTACAATGATAACAGAAACATAAAACAACAGATGGCTA
>Ga0307515_10016417_pt1 | contig 13553 bp, 7 predicted proteins | sample 17_EM_MG_FD_194513 | JGI IMG/M metagenome (GOLD analysis project Ga0307515, IMG submission 194513) | Populus trichocarpa ectomycorrhiza microbial communities from riparian zone in the Pacific Northwest, United States - 17_EM | ecosystem: Host-associated > Plants > Roots > Unclassified | place...
CTAATACCCTAAAGTCAACTGACTTGGGAGCTATTGGCCCAAAGCTTGTTACATGGGTTAAGGAGAAAAGCTTAAGGGAATCAAACATTGCACTATCTACGTATCAGTATCTGCAACCCGAGTTACGAAGCTTGTAGAGGTTTCTCAACACTTAATGCCCTAAGACCAACTGGTCTGGGAGTCATTAACTGAAAGCTCGTTACATGGGTTAAGGATGCATTGTGTTTTAAGTTATATGTATATATATTAAAAAAAACAAAAGAAGAAGAAGATAATAATCCCAACCCAAGGAAGTTAACCTTAAACATTAGAACAAAATATTGTTTACCTCCAATAAAAGCCCCATCATTTATGTTTTCATACATTGAGCACATAAAAAGGAAGGTTTATTAATATCTTGTTTAAGAGGTATTGAGCATATATATAAATTTAATGAGAGTTTGTTTATCTTGATAGATTAATGGAAGTTGAATGATGAAAGCCTTGCTTTGTGGAATTTACAAATTGTTTTTCTATTTTAATGCTTTGATTACTAGGGACTAGTAATAAGCTGGTTGAGGGGGTGTGATTAGTACTTAAAAGTGCATTTTTATCAATGTTTTATATCATCATTTTGCACTTGAAGTATCAATAACTCCTTAACTAAAGCATGTTTTATAATAACATATCTAATATATAATATAAGATACCTTTAATTTATGGTAAATGTTCATCTTAAATGCAGGCCTATCACATAAATGAAAGAATTGATTGATAAGTTGAAGTACTGAAATTGAAAGGACAAAGAGATGACCAAACTTAGAAAAGAGATGTTGGTGCAGTCCAAACTGGAACATTGTTCGGTAATCGGGTCATATCTGGAGTTGTAGATCTTGGATTTAGGTCTACTTTATATGTTTTCATATAAGGAGTCTTTTGAAAAACTGTTTAGGTTGTTGGCAATAAAAGAATTAAACCTTAAAACAATTGTTTTATCGCAAAATGAAATCTCGATGATAGTATATATCACCCATTAGTGCTGATGACACATATTTGTATAAGTGATATGATGAGAAGTTATTAATTGCAATTGTTTTTTATGCAAATAATGAGTTGTTCCCTTTGGCTTTGGCAATTGTTGATGAAGAAAATAATTTTAAATGGAGATGGCTTTTGCTTTGCTTACAAAGATACGTTATTAGTGATAGGACATGTATATGTGTAATATCAAATAAATATGTAGACATCAAGAATGGAGTAGCAAAAGTTTGGCGTGAACCTATAGAATACCATTTGTATTATGCCAGATATTTTATTAGTAACTTCAATCATAAATTCAAAGACCCAGCTACGAAAAAAGATTTGATGAGGAAGCCTTACGAACCTTCAAAGTATAAATTTGATTGTGCTATGAAAGAATATGTATGCTGAACTCAACATATATAGAATGGCTTGAACGAGAATCAAAAGAAAAATGGACTTTATGTTATGATGATGGTCACCAGTATGGTAATATGACAATTAATCTTTCATAATCATTTAATCATGTTCTGAAAGGTGCTCGTGCAATGTCTATTTCAGGTTTGGTGTAATTATCATTTTACAGGTGTAATATTTATTGGGTCAAACAGAGAAATGAAACTAATGATTTTATTCAACGTGAAAAATTTAGCCCCCAACAATTCAGATTGAATTAACAATGAGTTGGGATAGATCAAGAGATCACGCTGTAATGTTGTTTGACTTTAAGCAAAATATGTTTAGGTCAATACCGCTATTAAACTAGGTGTTGTAAAAGAAGTTGGATGGGCAATTAGATTGAATGATAAAACATGCATATATGGTAAATGATAGATATTTCAACATCCATGTTCACATGTTTTTGTATGTTGTGCCAAGAATTACTTAAACTTCACATAGTTTGTTGATGATTATTACACGATTTAGAGCTACAGATCAGCATATGGCATGTCATTCTGCCCATTACCAGACGAGTTAGAATGAAGTAATTACACTGAACCTCAAGTTGAAGCAGACTTATGTAGAAGAAAATTTAAGTGTAGTAAAAAAATGTCTACTCATTTGCACAATGAGATGGATGAAAGAGAAGATCATACACATTATATGTGTGGCATATGCAATGACATAAATCATAATTGAAAAACATGTCCTAATCGACAATGTGAGTATGACAATACAATTGTATGCAAACTATGTATGATATATTATTATATTTTTGTTAAGCATGTTAAACTTATTTAATTTCACATTAATCACAAATACTATTATATAAGATGTCATGCACTCAAGGTGGCATATCATTTACTCATGTTGAGCGTCTATATTTGGATGATGATATTTCTGGATAGCATGACTATAAACAGGGAGAGTATGACTATAATCATGAAGAGCATCTTTCATGATACATGCCTACTGAACCTGCCGACACTTCTGTCTTACGGTTACAAGATCAACATTGATCGGATGATGTATTTGCTAGTACTATAAGTATATTTTGTTTTAATATATTTTTAATTTACTTATCATTAAAGGTATTATATATGTGTACTTATAAGTTAAATTATTATGGAGGATGAGTCCACTATTTATTATCATACACATAGACGAATGATACTGTATGAGCGGGTTCAACCATATGTGTTTCAGACAGGTTTTTTGTATGTTAGTTGTCTAGACCATATCAAGTTTGACCATGACTTGATTTATTCACTGATTGAGCTATGAAGATGTGAGACACACATTCCATTTAAGGTATGAGGAGATGATACCGACACGACACGACATGATGGTTTTATTTGGACTGCATATTGATGGAGGGGTTAGTCACATCTATTGATGTTTATAATTGAATTATGTTATGCGAGTGATCATTTGGATTAACACTCACTCCTTCTAAATTTAAATGGGGTAACATACGTCTTAAAGGGATTGATGAGACATTTACGACACGATGAGATGATATTAACGACAAGGTCTTATGGGGGTACAAATTAAATTATAGTTTGAATGACATTTTAATGTGTTGATTATTTGTTAAGTTTGAGTGAGTTATTATGATAATTTTAATCTGTTATGTAGATATGCTAGAGTATATATATTGCATATGTTTAGCAGTGTATTACTTACAGACCTTATAGGGAGATAAATGCCATTACTTTATCTATGCTCCTGGATGATTTTAACGCTACCCCCAAATATAGTTGGGGATCTGTTACCTCAAAACGCTTGTATAGACATCTATGTCTTGCATGCATGAAGATGGTCAAACAAGTTGGGTGGATGTTTGCTACTTCTCCAAGTATGGATCGAAAAATTAGATTATAACTATTTACATTTAAAATATTTGTTGTTAACAATAAATAATTAACTCGTTTTTATTTAATAATAATTAAGATCCTGGGAACATCTTCATGTTGGCCAACCCTAGATGCTCAGATTAGCGTCTATGATACCTTTCACTATGATACATGTATTGTAAGGTTATTTTGCAATTTTAATTCAAATTTATATTGTCTAATTGTAACTTTTAAAAATGCAATTAAACTAACATATTTGTAAAGCTAGGTGTTGTGCTGATAAAGTATTTAAAAATAAACCAACACATATATTGATATTTTATCGAAGCGAGCTAGATAGGACAACATGCTATATAGGTATTTCTTGAGCAATTTGTAAAATAAAAAACTTGACTTTGTCGAATTGTATCTTTTCAGTATTTAATAAAGTTTTATTTTAAAGGTCAGATGGATGCCTTACATGAATGAAAAATTTGTTGTTGCTCTAGCTATTTGGACTATCAGGATGGATATATTGTCATCATTGGTCACGTTGATGTTTTTTGAGATGGTTGAGCTATATTGCCTAGATCGGGTAATATGCCAGATTGGCTATAGACAACACATTCGAGTCGATATCGATACGAGTAATGTTTTGCATGCCATAACTTGTTAGGGTAAACATAATGATTATAACTAATTAAGCCGTCATGAAGCTTATGTATCACAAGAGGATGCACAAATGAAAGAGATATTTACAGAGATGCATCTTGTTATTACAGATGAGAATTATTTGATTTGATACATGAGTATAACATGTCGGGTCATTACTCTGAATCCTGAGCAGGTTCCTTCACCTGGATACATGTGGTACAAGCAACATGCCTAATAGATTCAAAATATCATAAGTAATCTAATTTTTTATAGTTAATATATGTTAAACAATGGGTTTTGTGTATTGATCTTTTAATTTAACATTAATATTTTGTTAATATTAGGTTGGCTTCACGCTACGAGAAGGTTGAAAGTCCACATTAGTGCTTTGTAATATTGACGAAGAAAACAAAAGTTACACATGTTTCTTGGTGGTTCAATGTTTGCCATACTGGACTTGAAACTTTTGAAGAGAGGTTAACTTTTGATGATGTTGTGGCAGAGAACGAGGCCATACAGGTAGGTGTAAGAAATGAATCCAATCGTGCTATTGATGAGCCCAAATTATCTAGTAGACGGCATAGATGTAGATAGATTAATTATGTTTATAAATTTTAGGATTTTAATCACATAAATGTTGTATTATTTAAGTGTTTTAGACTCATTTTGCATGTGTGTGTGTGTGTGTGTGTGTGTATATATATATTATGATCTGCATTCTTGAGGCTACTTGTGATTATAAAATGTGAGGATTTGTTGAGTTGGGTGATCATTTGTTGAGTTTGGTTATTGTGGTTTTTTTACAGGTTTTTTAAGTGGGATAAAATTTTAGGTATATTTCCTATGTAAGGGAAACTACCCAAATTTTATTAAAATTATAAAATCTTTAACTATCTAAAATTATTAACTAAATTAAATGTCAGATTATTAAAGTAAATAATAAATCTCATAAAAAAGACTTTCATTTGTTAGATTTAAATGGCGCAGTAGCCCTGTTACCAATTCTCTGGCTCAATAGATTAGTGAGTTGATCTAGTTGTATAAATCTATCAATTGGTTCACATAAAAACTATGATTTTATAAATTTTTTTCTTTCCAATATGTTCTAAGTTAAAATATACATCTTTGTCTAATTTATAAACTAAAAAATAAACTACAATTAAAATCTCAAGAATTTATTGTTCACACAGTAGCTTAACTTTGTTTTTCAATAACAAACGATCAGCTCATTTAACTGACTATTATGAAATGGTTGACCAGCTTGCTATGAATTTAATCAAATGTTGTAGTTCAAAACCACAATATTTTGTTAAATATCACGTTTCTAAACTGCAATATCAATTAAATGACACAATTTTAAACCAAAACATCTAAAAGTGTGCTATTTTGCCAAAACCTTTTGCTTTTATGCTAATTCTCCATTTCTTTTGTTTTTGCATGCTAATTGCCTAATTTATCTAAAGATAATCACAATTCAAAATGCTCAAGACTAAGTTCAGATGACTATTTGAGAGTGTGATAGATGTTTTTTAAAATATATATTTTTTAAAATGTATCAAAATAATATATATTTTTTATTTTTTAAAATTTATTTTTAATGTTAGCACATTAAAACAATCCAACACACAATAATTTAAAACTAAAAAAAAAAAGAGTTTTTGAAAGTAAGGTTTAACAGCAATGTAAAACACACTTTGATCACCGTTTTCTATCACCAGCAAAATCAAGGATAGGAGTTTAGTGGTTAATTTTGCTCACGTGACTGGTTCCTCACTCACACCAATACAAGCTTAAGTTTCCCCTGGCCAGAAAAACAGAAACGAGTAGCATTTCACATTTAGGTGTTTGTTTACGCTGTAGCTTCTGCTTTTAAAGCTCATCATGTAAATATCAAGTTTGGTAACATAAAAACTCAACTGCTTTTCATATGGGATCCATATATATATTTGATGAAATACTGTTTCGTGAGAAGCAGCTAAGCTGCTGCTCACGTCTGCAACCAGGTGAATATAATTCACCTGGACACTGTTCACTCCAAGTGAACAGTGCCAGCTAAATATAATTCACCTTGGCAATGTTCATGTGAACAGTGCCAGGTGAATAACTACTTACATTAAAAAAAATTATTTCTTTAAATTATATTTTACTCGAAAAACTAGTGTTTAATATTATTTAGTAACACTATATAAATTAGAAGGAGATCGATTGATGGCATAACATTTACAGAATTTGATCGCAAGCCCAATTATGTTCTTGCCGGGTCCGACCCAGTTAAAAAAAATTCAATTTTTATTTTTATTTGTAATTGTGTTTTATTCAAAAAATTAGAAGGAGATCGTTTGATGACGTAACAAAAAATTCAGTTTTTGTTATTGCGCACTTAAAAAACCACGGAAAATATAATCCTTGTTAGATAGATTTCATACGTGATGAAATTGCACATAGTTTAATGGAATAATAAAAAATATTTGATATCAATATTATTTATTTCATAATGTAATAACAGTAGTTAAATCTACAATATTTAAATTAAAAACCATCAATAATATATATAACCTCAATTTGAAAAACATTCTTTTAATCAAACACATTAAACTACTTTTTATTCAACCTCAATTTCAACCACAGTTTTAACCAAACATATATTTTTTCAAAGCAACCTCAACTAAAAGTACTTTTTATAAAATAATTTTTTTTCAAACCACAACCATAACAGTTACAGCAATACCAAATACACTCCAGCTTAGTTCTTGAGTAACACCCTTTTTTCTATAAAAAAAATAATAAAATTTCCAATCATTTAGACCCGCCCAAATCCAGCCTTACCGGGCTAGAATTTCAGCCCGAGAACACCCGGCACCCTGCACCGACCTGGCATGCCCTTGTATTATTATTATTATTATTTTTGCTTTCCTACAAACTTTTCTATGCGGCACCATATTTTTACACCACTCACTACCTGTGTTTGTTTAGAAGTGTAAAAATATATTAAAATAATATTTTTTTTTTATTTTTTAAAATTAATGTATCAAAATAATATAAAATATAAAAAATAATTATTTATTTTAACTAAAAATATTAAAATTTTTAAAAACCCGAGTAAACACAAGTATATAACAAACGCTCTCCTACTCTCCATGCCCACAACGGTTAGCCACCGTCTCCAACCAAAGTGCATAGTACAACAACCCAAAAGAGCATGGCACATCAACCAAGACAAACATGGCACAAGATTCAATCTTCTCTTCCACTAGGGAAAGAGTATATAAATACACTCAATTACCAGGCTAATGAGAGTAATTTTGATCCTAGCAATACAAGTCCAACATACAAAACAACCATACAAAGTCAACTTAACCATAGCATACAAATTTTAAGTTTAGAAACACAATCTACACACAACAAATACACATCCCTTAAACTTCAATTACATTTTATACATTATTTTCTCAGAGGGTCCCCATTTCCAACATCAGACTGTTTTTTGAGGAACCCAAACCATAAGCGTTCAAACCCATCACTCCACTAGCTCAAGATACGACCATGGGAGACTTGATTTTTGTGTGAAGTTTTTTCACACCTTCATTAGTTCTCATGCTTAACAGCATTCCTCTACTTGAGTACTCCCATAACCTATAGTTGAGCATAGAGCGATGTGTTTTGCATACATAGGAAGTATTTCCTGCTTGCCTTTATACTTAATGCACTTGTGGTAAAGGTTTTATGCTTTCCCAACGTCTTAATTTGCATTGCTTGTTATTAAGCAGATATGCTATGCTTGTGAGAATTGGCATTAGAGCTTGGGAAAATAATGAGAGCGCGGCCTCAAACCAGGAGATGGGAAAATTACATTCTACACCAACAGGGCATGGAAACCAATGGGAAATTTTCTGGTTAGTTTCACAAGTATCCATTCAGGATCTAAGAGATGGATTGATTGCTGACAGGTGAGAGGATTTTTTCTTTTGTTCAGGAGCGCATTCCTATGAACTAAAAGGAAATCTATTTGAAGGGTAGTGGTAAGTGGTAAATGCCATTGATCAAGCATTTAAACATTAACATCGTCATGTAAACAACATACATCACATGAACACATGCACTGATTATATTCACAAATCATGACCTATGCACAGTAATGACAATATTTCCAATCTGATGATTTGATCCGAACGATGATGCAATTATAATTAACATTTCAAACATCACAAATCAACCATGAAGTGATAATATGGTGCAGTACTATGCTGGAATGCTTAATTTTTCCATGAATTACTATATATCTACAGGAATTCATCTGCTTCATGCATTTAATGGGTTTCACATTAGGCTATTGTAAACCGTTTGATGAGCCTAGAGATAACTTTGGCATTCTAGTTAGATACAACAAATTTGGACCCCACTGAGAAGCGGCCGAAATTGTAGGGGTTGTGGCAGAAGATATATAAAAGTCAATTCACATTTACTCTCCTATCTTGTGAATTTTGAAGAACTCCAATAAGGTTGAACTTACAACTGTATCTGCAACACTAACTTTCACCTTTCTATTTGTGTTGATAGAAGAGTTACATCAACATTACTCATTGCATAGCTGGAACTGAACCCCCTGCTGCCACAATCTGTCGCTCCAGCTACAGCAGCCAAAAAGGAAGAAAAAAGAATGAAAACCGTTAACTTAGGATTGAAATTGATACAGAAATGTCAAAACAAATTCTAATTTTTTACAAGAAAGATGCTTGAGTGATTTTTAATCACCCAAAGGAAGGGAATTTCTAAAAAAAACTCCCCATGATTCCTACATGGCACATGGGCAGACACCGGAAACTAAATCAAACTAGGGATTTTAAAATGATGTGTTGGACAACAATGATGGAGTTTCAACAGATGAAGTAATCTTTTTACTACACATTTTTTACTCACCGTGAATAGAGTTTGAAGATTGGCTTTCAACTGCGTGTACTCATGATTTACTTGTTGCAGACATCTCAAACACCTGCACAAACATTATGGGGTCAATCAAAATCCTCTGCAACTGCCATAATGATACGGATCAGCTCAACACCAAGCGTAATCATGCCAACGACCCATTGGAGGTGCCAATTGGGCCAATCACAAGAGCTAGGACAAAGAAGCTAATATTCGTGGGGTGGGAGTTTCCGTTTCCGATAGTGCTGGTGCCTAGGTACAAGTAATCTTTGTGTCGCACTCCTATCAAACCTGATTTACTTGGCTTTCCGAGAATTGATGTCTTTGCGTGTGGGTTGCGTGACCACGCGATCACGAGGTTCGCATCACATAAGACTTAAGGTAAAAAGCCAAAAAAAAAAAAAAAACTGGCCAATAAATACCCAGCAAGATCAACATGAAGGCACTTAATATCAATTACATTAGCAAATCAAGGCTCCAATTCTTCAACAGTCAATGATCTTTCAGCTTCAATGTCATGGCAGAAGTTTTTAGGACTTCATCCTAATTCTATAATCAGTCAAGGGAAGCAGACAGACCAATCCTGAAACATGGCCATCTCATGAAGACCTATTAAACTAATTGCTTAACTGGTATAGTATTCAAAATTGTCAAACTTTATATCCACGACCATTTAAATAAGTTATATACAATTCAGGAGACCATAGGAACTCAGCTGTAAGAGTAAAAAATTATAACAAAGAAAAACCTGAATCTACACATATAATTCTTTTGCCACTTCTAACAAACCAAAACATAAATAATCAAGAATCTTATGGTAGATAAACTTTCAAGAGCAACTGGATAAAAATTATGACTTAATATTGATTGAAAGGAAAAAATAAAACATTGCAATAAAGGCGTGTGTGTAAGAAATCTCACCCTTCACGGTTTTGGGCTTCACAAAAAGTTTTGAAGGCAATGCAGACATTTTTAATTCTTGCTGCACCTATGCTGTTAGCCATAAAAAGCAATAATATAACCAAAAAAATATATGAAACAAAACCAGTAAACTAACAAATATGTAAAGTGATTCCCACAACATGACTCAATATTAATATCATCAAATTTCCAATGTTATGATTACGAGTTCCAAAATATCCCTGGCATGGTATTACTGATTTTTGATGCAGTCATTAAACATGTCTCCTCGGAAGCGACTAAATCACAAATGAGACAATCAAATAACCTATGATGAAATAAGGATGTGAGTGAATACCTGGAACTACTACCTTTCAGTTGATGAACGTGAGAATCCACCTGTTTGAAGTCCACAACCTGCTGTTCTCTGAAAAAAGAAAAACCCAGTAAGGCAATTTTCCAGGCGAAGTACTTTCTGCCTGCCACGAAAGCGAGAAGCAAAGAGCTGCACAATCAACTAGAAAACTTTATGTATCTCTACATGAAATCCAAGAAAATGAAGGCATGAAAAACAAACTCACAGGGCTTTGGCCATATTATTAACAAGCTTTTCACAATCTTCAAAGAAGAGAGACACAACCTCCATCACAAAATCAGGGCTGCTCTCATCTTGTAGCTTTTGCAACTGAGTAAACTGATCGTCCACAAAACCCTTTCTCAAAACCAACAAAACCCTTTCGTCAAAAAAAACCTCTAAAACCATTCCAAATCAAGAAACCAAATATTAACCAGGAAACGATTTCCCTTAATTCAAGAAAAAGAAATAAAGACAACCTCAAAATCTTTCCTTAGTTTCCCCAAACAGAAAACAAATCGTATATTTGTCTTAATCATTCAAAATCAAACAGTTTTCTCAGTTTCAGAATATTTACTACATATAATAATTACAAACTAACCTCACGGTAGAGAGGAGCTAGGAAATCGGCAAGCTGTCTCTGCAACTGACTCACAACATCCATGAATTGAGTTGGATTTCAACACAGAAAAAACAAAAAATTATACTCAGTATATCTTTATGGCTGGACGCTAGGACCTAGCACTAGCACTAGTCCTAGTCATAATATATATTATATACAGATTAATGTAAAGGTAGATTTGGGCTTAATTAAAATGAATTATTTTTGGAAATAATAAGGCTTGTGGAAACTAACTAATGACTTATTCAAAATTGGGCTAATTACTATTCTAATGAGCACTAATAAGAAAATTTCTGCTTCGTTACTGCTTTGGGCTATTTTTTTTTTTTTGTTGCAAAATCACCTACTCCAATCAAATCATAAATAGAGCATGGCCCGATGGCTGAAATTAAAAGTTCGAGCAAAGCCCGATACATTAGCAGGCCAGGCCTACAAACTAAAATGAATGATACGAGCCAGTCCGAAATCAAAACCCCGCTCACTATACATCCTCAAAAGAATTAAAACAAAAAATAAAAAGCATCAATGAAACAATGTGGTATAAGATTTATTGTACTGTGTAATAAAACAATGATGTCTTTGCTTTTTGAGAGCAATTGAGTGTAAAATCATCTTTTTTCGAGAGATCTATTAGACATTACTGAAATAATTGCGATCAAATTAGTTTATACACATAGTTTTAACATAAGATAAAGACTTTGTTATCTTTAAAAGCAAAAAAATAAATGTTTTTCAGAGAGTTTTTTATTTTTTATTTTAATAGTCAAATGACATTTTAAACCCAATTAAAAATGCTTGGGTAGCGTGTATGGTGTGTTTGATCATCGAATGGTGGCTTTCAAGATTACGTTCATATCGTCTCGGCAAACTCTTGATACGAACCAAGTTACGTTCGAATTTTGTTTTAAAATGTTTACTGACAAGTTTTGCGAGATCGAACATATCTATTAAAAAGTATATCATATTGAACTAAAATTTTATAGAGAGATACTAAACACATGAATTATACTGTGATAAAATTTCATGTCAATTGGAGTTCGGGAACATTTATTGAAATTAGTTGAACTTGTTGTTACTGTTTCGGCAAATTCGTTGTCAAAATGTTTTTTCTTGGCTATTTTCTACCCAATCAATTTAGACCTGTAATGGGTTAATTTTGGACAACAAAAGAAGATTAAATTAGGCCTATTTAGGCCCTAAACTTGTGTATGGTGTTGGGATACAAATGTTCATAATATGGCTTGGATTCATTGATGAATTAGAGTCCTTTCTTTCCTAAGATATATGTGGCGACTAGAGGCTCTATTAGTACTTTAGTTTCAGTTGTTTTTTATTTGTTTTGTCTCTCTTAAAGTTTTAGCATCTTAGAGGGAATTTTAACACTTGATTTTCCATTCTTTATTTATGCTTTTGGGTTTGATTAATTAACTAAGGCCCAAAGCTTGTTTGAGTTTAATTATTAATTAGTTTTTAGCTATAGCCAAGGCTTGTTTGGGTCTATACTTTCAAATTTATTAGTATAGATTTTGGGTCAAATTGGAAGTGGATCAATTTAGCCCACAAGGATAGTTCCATTAAGGTTTTTATTTTCAATTGTATAAATACTATTTGTAAAGAAAAAAAATATTTAGACTTGATAATATGATTGCTACCAAATTTATTTAGCTTGTATGAGAGAGATTCTCACTTTCTTTGATTCTCTAATGAACTACATTGACTTATTGAAGATTAACTGGCTCCGTGATGTTTTTCTTATACTTCTTGTTCATAAATTAGTGTTTGTAGGGTAACGGTTCTTATTTCAATAGTGTTGGTTTCTTGGGACAAGTTCTCATTATGTCATACTCCTATCAGACTTGTTTTGGATTTCCAGGACTCGTTGTCAATCTTATTGTGGGTTGCGTGACCACATGATCACGAGATTCATATCACCCCTCCATGTCGAGGTGGTGTGTGTGGCTGAATCACCTTCTGTTCGGCATCGGTGATCGTTTCTTTTTTAATTTCTTCTTTCCTTTCTCCTTCTTGAATTATGTGCAAACCCTTTAAAGTTTCAAAGCAGCCCTTCAAGTTTTTTTCCTTTCAGATTCAGTCCCTGTCCTTTTGAACGGTTTTTGTTTTCTTTGAAATAATTTATAAATTTGAATTTTTTTCAATTTAATCCTCCTTTAATTTTTTTTATTTGTTAGATTTGGTCATTGTTCTTTTAATTGCTATTTTTTTCTTAACTTGAGATAATTTTTAAATTGATTTTTTTTATGATTTCATCATCCTTCAGTTTTTTTCTTGTTAAATCTAATCCTAATTCATTTTTTATCTTTTTTTTTTTACTTTGGTTGATTTTTTAGATTGATGTTTTTTTTCCAGTTTCATCATTCAACATTAAATTTGTTGAAATTGAGCTTCTTTACCACACTTATGTCTATGATTTCACGAGTTGTGGGTTTGGAAGATAAACTCAAATTTAAGGGATTCACCTATGTTTGCTTGTTTTTTTTTCGATTTCAAAAGCACATTTCAATGACTGGATTACACTTAAAATAAAAAAACATTTTAGCTAGAGTCTCGTTCACATGATGCGACTCGCAAGATTTGATGGCTTTACCTGAGTTTACAAGTGTTTAATTTTTTTGGGCTTTTTATGTTGATGTTTTTTATTTTTTATTTCATCCTTCTACATTTAGATTGTTGAGGGTCGACTATTATTATTATTTTAAATTTTCTTTCTATAAGGTTAGCCTAGCCTCACTACCTGGTTTATGAATTTGGCAGGTTAGCTCAGGTTGAATTGAGACATTTTTTTTTTTGTAATTTTTCATTTTTT
>Ga0307515_10016418_pt1 | contig 13553 bp, 10 predicted proteins | sample 17_EM_MG_FD_194513 | JGI IMG/M metagenome (GOLD analysis project Ga0307515, IMG submission 194513) | Populus trichocarpa ectomycorrhiza microbial communities from riparian zone in the Pacific Northwest, United States - 17_EM | ecosystem: Host-associated > Plants > Roots > Unclassified | place...
TTCGGTTCGGCGCCGGGTGCGAAGCCGGCGTATTCGACGTAACCGGCATCGGCACCGAGCGGGTTGCCCGGCGCGGGCGGCAGCACGTCGAGCGCCCAGCCTTGTGCGCCGTCCTTGCGCAGCACCCACAGCTCGCGCCAGGTGGCCAGCGGCTGTACTGCCACCGTCAGCAGCGTGGCGCCCGGGTCGACGGTGGCCGAGTTCAGCCACACCACGCCCCAGGTGCAACGGCGCAGCAGCGGCTGCTTCGCGTCGTGTTGGGCGTCGACCAGCAGCAGGCAGGTTTCACCCGGCTCACCGGCTTGCGTGACCAGCGTCGGCCGGCGCGTGAGGTCCGGCGTGCCGATGGGTGCCGGTGCCGCAGCCCAGCGCGAGGCGCCGACGCGGATCGCTGCATCGTTGTACTCGGCCTGGTCTTCCTCGACCAGCTCGGTGGCGCGCACGCCGGCCAGCTCGTCCACTGCCCGTTGACCGGCCGCCTGAGACGCCTCGCCGCGACGTGCTTGCGCAAACGCCAGCGACGACCAGACGCCGGCGCGGCGCAGGCGCAGCTTGTTCTTCGTCCACTCGGGCAAGGTGGCCAGCGCGCTGGGGCTCAGCTTGTCCAGCAGGTCGGCGCGCCACTTGTCGCGCGCTTCACGCTCGGTCGGCTTCAAGCCTGGGTCGATGCAGTCGTGCCGCGTCAGGCCCAGCGCTGCGCGGGCTTGCTGCTCTGGCGTGGCTTGCGGCATCGCCAGCACGCGGCCATAGGCCTCGCCGTCGTAGCAGAGTTGCACCGCGCCGTCGCGCTCGAAGTTCACCCAGCGCACACCGTAGGCACCGACGCCGTCCAGGTGGGCCGAGAGGGTGGTGTTCGGTGTGGTGTTGCGCGAAGAAGCGCGGCGCGCCAGCCGCTCGGCCATCGTGCCGATCGCGTCGAACGACTCGGGCCCGATATCGCGGGCCGGGGCGGCCTTCAGGTAGGCCGCGGCGTAGGCGATGCCAAGTGCCTCCGAGCCCGGCGTGTCCTTGACGAAGCGCAGCACCGCGAGCAGCTCGGGCGCGTCGGTCTCTTTCGCATCGGTGCCGCGCACCTGGCTGGCACGCACATAGCCGCCCCGCTCGCGCTTGTGGTCCCAGACCTGCAGGTAGCCCAGGCGTTCGCCGCGCACCTCGAGCGCGTCGCCTTGCCAGAGCTGAGCCTGGGCAGGTGCGCTGTCGCTGGGCGAGGCGCGCAGCGGCGTGGCGTCTTGCGCCACCAGCGCGAGGCTGGAGAGGGCGGCAGCGGCAACAGTGGTCGCAATCATCATCGGCTCCTTACTGGGTGTTTTCTTCTTCGTTCTGCACTTCACCGACGGCACGCGTGGTGTTCGCCTTGGCCTGGTTACCCAGCAGCGTCGAGCCGATGAAGCCGCCATCTGCCGGCGGCGGCGCGATGATGACCTGCACCTTGTCCGACAGCTTGTCGGCCAGCGTCTTCTGGATCAGCAGCGGGTGGCGTGTGATCAGTGCACCTTCACGCGCCATCTGCTCGCTGTTGGCCAGGCCCACCTTCTGCAGGCGGTAGGCCTCGGCATCGGCCAGCTTCTGGCGCGAATCGGCCTCGCCCTGGGCTTCGATGCGGCGGGCTTGCGCGCTGGCTTCGGCGCCCTTCACGCGGGCCTGCTTCTCAGCCTCGGCTTCGAGCTGGCGCTGCTCGATCTGCTTTTGCTTGAACGGCAGCACATGCTTCATCGCTTCTTCCTGTGCCTTGGCGGCGATGATCTGTTCGCGCGCTGCCGCTTCGGCCTGCTTCTCGCGCCGCACACCGTCGGCCTGCGCTTCGAGCGCGCTTTGCTCAACCTGCTTTTCCTTCAGCACCAGCGTGTAGCGCATCTTCTCGGCCGCCAGCTCTTCGGCCAGCAGCCGGTCCATGCCGCGGCGGTAGTCTTCCGGCAGATCGATCTTGCCCAGCGTCACGCCTTTCAGCATCACGCCGTCGGCGGCCAGGCGCGGCTTCAGTTCGGTCTCGATCGCCTGCTGCAGCTCGGCGCGCTTGCTGGAGAAGATCTCGCGCACCGTGTAGCGCGCCATCACCTTGTAGATCACGCCGTTGACGGCCGGCTGCACGATGTCGGCGCCCAGGTCGTTGGGCAGGTTGCCGGCCATCGACGAGACGCGGGTCGGGTCCAGCGCGTAGCGCACCGACAAGTCGACACCCAGCGACAGGCCTTCGACCGACTGGAATGGCGACTCGCCGTCGGCGTGCAGGCTGCCCTGCGGGCGGTAGACCTGGTCACGCAGCGGCAGCGTGCGCAGCGTGTGCAGGCCGGGCAGCACGATCGCGCTGCCTTCGTGCAGCTCGGTGGTGCTGCCGGTCAGGCGGTTCGAACGAACGCCGACTTCGCCGTGCTCGATGCTGGCCAGCGGTGGGTTCTTCCACAGCACATAGGCCGAGGCGACGGCCAGGCCGGCGACCAGCAGCACCACACGCGACGAGTGCAGGGTGCGGGCGCCGCTGGTGGTGCCGCGGCGGAAGGCGACGTTGGTGGCGCGGGCCATGCGGTTCAGCCGGGTCTTCCAGCCGGGGGTGCGTGACGCAGAGGCAGGTTCCGGTTCTTCGAAGGTGCTGGGGGTGTCGTCGTCGTTCATGGGGTAGTCCTGTCGTGGTGTCTCGGAGGGCCGTCGCGTTCGTCGCTTCGGCATGGCCCTCATTCTTCGAATCCACCGCAGAGCAAGCGAGAGCCGCGCGCACCCAGTTCGCACGCGTTCGTGAAGGCTCGCGCCGGGGTCCGGAAGAAACCTTCACACCGGCTGTGGCGAGCGCTCGGGATAATCGGCCGCAGCAGTTCAAACCGGAGCGAACCCATGGTGAAAGTGGCCGTGATCGAGGACGACCAGCCGACCAGCCAGCAGCTGTGCGGCTGGATCGCAGCAGCGCGGCCGGGCATCCAGGTCGACACCTGGTTCACCCGCGACGAGGCCGAGGCCGCGATCGCCCGTGAGCGCTACGACCTGGTGGTGCTCGACATCGAGCTGGGCCGAGAGCGCAACGCCGGCGTGGCGATCATCAACGCGATCAACAAGCGCCATGCCGGCACGCCGGTGCTGGTGGTGTCGGCCATGCCGGCCGCCATCTACCGCAGCATCATGAAGGCGCTCGACGCCTGGGACTACCTGCAGAAGACGACCTTCGACGAGGCCGATTTCGTCGAGACCTTTCTTGACATCCTGCGGGCCACACGCGACAAGGCACCGGTGCCCGCGCCCGTGGCACCGCTTGACGAACTGCTGGTCGATCCGCTGCGCCAAGGTGCCGCCATCTGGCGCGGCCAGCGCGTCAACCTACCACTGACCGCGCAGCGCATCCTCAGCGCGCTGTACCAGCGCCGCGGCGAGGTCGTCAGCTACGAAGATCTCTACCAGGTCGTCAAGAGCGGGCGCAACCGCGACAACATCCGCAAGCACGTCAGCACGATTCGCGACGCCTTTCGCGACATCGACCCGACCTTCGACGGCATTGCCAACGTGCCGATGCGCGGCTTCCGCTGGGAGCCGTGATGCGCTGGACTTCAGGCCTGCCCGATGTGCAGGCGCTGCTGCCCACCCGCATCCCGCTGCGGCTGCGGGTTTTCTTCCGCGGCGTGTTCGTGCTGCTGGCGCTCGCCACCGTCGCGCTGGCGGGCTTCGTGCTGCGCGAAGAAAAAGAGCTGGGCCTGCGCGCCTACCGCGAGGGCTTCGGCAAGACCAAGGAGCAGATCGTCGCCCGGCTGCGCCACCCCACCGGCCAGCTCGCGCTGCTGAACCCCGACACGCGGGGCACCGCGGTGACGCCGCTGCATCCTGTCGTGCTGCCGTTCTCGGCGATCGATTTCGACGACAAGGCCAAGGTGCAGCAGGCGATCGAGATGGCAGGCTGCGGCGTGCAATACGGCGACGGCGCGACGCTGTGCGTGGCGATCGGCAGCAACCCGCTGGCGGGCGGCTTCATCTACGCGGTGGGCGGCTTTGCCACCGGCGAGCTGGTGCCCAAACCGCCTGGCGTGCGTGACCTGGGCGCGGCGCACCGCGTACGCGTCGAAGTTGCGATGCGCGGCCAGACCTGGCGCTGGCTCGCGCCCTATGAAGGCGGCCCCGACATCACTGGCGCCCAGCGCGGCCGCCTGACCGGCTTTGCCGAAGACGCCGACGGCACGCTGGCGCTCAAGCCCGTGCGCGACTTCCGCGGTTGGCTCTGGCAGGACGCGCGCTGCGTCGATGGCCAGACCGGCGACGACTGCCCACGCCGCGCGTTCTATTCGGTGCGACTGCCGATCGAACTCTTCCGCGACGAGCTGCAGGCCAAGCGCGGTCAGCTCGTCTGGCCACCGGCCGACCTGAACCGCATCCTCGTGCACCTGCAGGTGCTGGCACCCAGCGGCGCGACGCTGTTCGACAGCAACCAGCCCGATGCGACACCACCCTTCGGTCTGGCCGACCTGCAGCCACTGCTGCTGCCGGGCGAGACGCTGCGCCTGGCCAAGGCCGGCACGCAGGGCGAGACCGAGCTGGCGCTGCTGCAGGGCAATGAGGCGCCCGGCGTGGCCGAACCCTCGTGGTGGGACCGCTTCACCGCGCAGCTGATCCGCCGCCTGGAAGTCGATGGCTACGAGCAGGCCCTGGTCGCGCAGGACGCGATCGCCACGCCGCTGGGTCGCTACGAGCTGACGCTGACTGGCGACGTGCGCAGCGTCAATCGCACGCTCGGCCGTGTGGCCGCGCGCGTCGGCTGGATCGTCGTCGCGATGTTCGCGGCGATCGTGCTGGCCTGGGCCGCGATCGAATTGCGCATCGTTCGCCGCATCACGCTATTGACCAAGCGCGCCGCCGCGGTGCGCCATGGTGTGCAAAGCCTGAAGGGTGGGGCGGATGATGAAGTCCGCCTCGACGTGGCAGACCTGCGCGGCAGCGACGAGCTGGGGCTGCTGGCCGGCACGCTGGCCGAGCTGCTGGAGCGCGTCAACGACGACGTGCGGCGCGAGCAGATCCGCACCGCGCAAGAGCGCGAGCAATGGCACGCGGTGGGCCACGAGATCATGTCACCGCTGCAAAGCCTGCTGGCGCTGCACCCGGGCGACACCGACCCCAGCCACCGGTATCTCCGCCGCATGCAGCAGGCGGTGCGCGTGTTGTACGGCCAGGCCTCGCCGACCGAGGCCTTCGAGGCCACGACCTTGCCGGTGCAGGCGCTGGACATCGACGAATTCCTGCGCCACGTGGCCGACAACGCGCCGCACGCCGGCATCAACGACGTGCGCTACACGAGCGCTGGTTCACCTTGCCTGGTGCGCGGCGATGCCTATGCATTGGAAGACGTGGTGACCCACGTGCTTCGAAATGCCGAACGCTACCGCCCCGCGGGCACCCCGATCCAGCTGACGCTCGCGGCAGTCGATGCGGGTGTTGAAGTCACCATCCACAACCAAGGCCCGCCGATCCCTGACACGCTGGTCGGCCGGATCTTCGAGTACGGTGTGTCCGACGCGGCCGGCGAGCCGGGCGCCGACCCCGCACACCGCGGCCAGGGCCTGTTCGTCGTGCGCACCTACATGGCCAAGATGGGCGGCACGGTGGAAGCGCGCAACGAGCCCGCAGGCGGCGTGAGTTTCGTGCTGCGCCTGGCGCGGGCTTGACGGCCATCGCGGGCGGGCGAGGCCGAATGGATGCAGAATCGCCTTTCCTACCCGTGACCAGACCATGAGCCGCATTCCCCCGATCAGCGAAGACCGCATGCTTGATGCCGAAGCCCGGTTTCCCGAGCTTGCGGCTCGGGCCGGCCGCGCGGCCCACGAGCGGGCGTTGAAGAACACCGGTCGCGTCGTGATGAAGAAGGCTGGACGAGCATCGAGCAGTCAACTGGTCGAGTTGCGCGCGGACGGCTCAGAGCACGTGATCAAGGCGCTGCCCGCCGATACGCCGGTGCAGCCGGGCCTGGTGCTCAAGCGCAAGAAGGCGGCACCGGTTCCGCGGTGAGCGCTGATTCGCCCCTGCGCTCGCAGGCGCGGCTTCGGGTGTTCGCCGGGCCGAATGGCTCGGGCAAGAGCACGATCCACACCGAGTTGCGACCCGAGTGGATCGGTGTCTACGTGAACGCAGACGACATCGAAAAGGCGCTCGCGGTGCACGGCCAGCTTGAATTGGCCGACTTCGAGTTGGACGGCACTGACGGTGCCCTTCAGCGCAGGTTTGCGACCCTCGTGAACTCGTCAGGGTTGTTGACGAGTGCAGGGTTGGCTGGCGTGGCTGATCGTGTCACTTGGGTGGGCGATGCACTGCAGGTCCCGCGTGCCGATGTCAACTCGTACCTCGCTTCGGTGACGGCGGACTTCATTCGCCGCGAATTGCTGAGCCAAGGTGCCTCGTTCACCTTCGAAACGGTCATGTCGTCGCCGGACAAAGTGGCCTTCATGCGTGAAGCTCAGGCACAGGGCTACCGGACGTACCTGTACTTCGTGGCGACCGGCGATCCGGCGATCAATATCGAGCGGGTGCGGCTGCGCGTCAGCGAAGGGGGTCATGCAGTGCCCGACGACAAGGTGGTCCAGCGCTACCACCGCTCGATCGAATTGCTAGACGAGGCGTGCGGCGCCGCCAACCGGGCTTATATCTTCGACAACTCCGGCGCGGCGCACGAACTGATCGCCGAGGTCACCAATGGCGAGTCGCTCGAGGTGCGCACGGCAGCGATGCCGGCTTGGTTCGTTGCTACGTCGCTGTGGCGGTCGTTTCAGGACTGAGGCCAAGCGCAGGCGAACGACATCACGGCCCAGGCACCCGCGGGTCGAACTTCGCGCGCTTCAGCGCGAAATAGGTCTTCACGTTGCGCACGTTGGCGTCCTGCGTGAACAGGCGCTGCGTGAACGCGTGGAAGGTTGGCATGTCGGCGACCCAGGCGATCAGCACGAAGTCTGGCCCAGGCGACACGCGCCAGCACTGCTGCACGGCAGCGTCGGCCACGGCGCGCTGCTCGAAGGCGGCTTGATGCTCGTCGCCCTGACGGTCCAGCGTGATCTCGCACACCGCACTCAGACCACGCTCGGCAAAACGTGGGGCGAGCAGGGCGGTGAATCGCTCGATCACGCCGGCGTCGCGCAACCGCTTGACGCGGCGCAGTGCAGTGGCGGGCGACACATGCGCTGCCTGCGCCAGGGCGTGGTTGGTCAGGCTGGCGTCTGCTTGCAGCAGGTCCAGCAGGCGCCAGTCGATTACGTCCAGTGAGAATGATTCGTTCAATTCTTCTTGCATGGTGGTTGATTATTCCATTTTTGCTTGGAGGTGGCGAAAGATTTCATTGGTGACGGCAATTTGAAAGCATCGTTCCCGCCGCGAGGCCTACGATTCAGCCATCGCCGCACCCAGCGGCCTCTCGACAGGACACCCCCACCATGTGCGGCATCGTTGGCGCAGTCAGCGCCCAGAACATCGTCCCCATCCTCGTCCAGGGCCTGCAGCGGCTCGAATACCGCGGCTACGACTCCTGCGGCGTGGCGGTCCATCAAGACGGCGCGCTGCGCCGCAGTCGCTCGACCGAGCGCGTGGCCGATCTGCTGGCTCAGGTGCAGCACGACGGCGTCGCCAGCGGCACCGGCATCGCCCACACCCGCTGGGCCACGCACGGTGCGCCGGCGGTGCACAACGCGCACCCGCATTTCTCGCGCGACCGCATCGCGCTGGTCCACAACGGCATCATCGAGAACCACGACGAACTGCGCGATGAGCTGAAGGCCAAGGGCTACGTCTTCGAGAGCCAGACCGACACCGAGGTCATCGCGCACCTGGTCCACCACCACTACGACGGCGACCTGTTCGACGCAGTGCAACGCACCGTGCTGCAGCTGAAGGGCGCTTTTGCGATCGCGGTCTTCAGCCGCGACGAGCCGCACCGCGTGGTCGGCGCGCGCGAAGGTTCGCCCTTGGTGCTGGGCGTCGACGAGGCCAGCGGCGCGCGCTACCTCGCGTCCGACGCGATGGCGCTGGCCGGCGTGACCGACCGCATCGCCTACCTCGAAGAAGGCGACCTGGTCGACCTGCAACTCGGCAAGCACTGGGTGACCGCGCGCGACTCAAGTGGCCAGTTCCGTCCGGTGACGCGTGAGGTGAAGACGGTGCACGTGGCCAGCGGCGCCGCCGAGCTCGGCCCGTACCGCCACTACATGCAGAAAGAAATCTTCGAGCAGCCGCGCGCGATCGCCGACACGCTCGAAGGCGTGCACGGCATCACCCCCGAGCTGTTCGGCGACGGCGCCTACCGGGTGTTCAAGGAAGTCGACCGCGTGCTGATCCTCGCGTGCGGCACCAGCTACTACTCCGGCTCGACCGCCAAGTACTGGCTGGAGAGCATCGCCAAGATCAAGACCGACGTCGAGATCGCCAGCGAATACCGCTACCGTGACAGCGTGCCTGACCCGCGCACGCTCGTAGTCACCATCAGCCAGAGCGGCGAGACGGCCGACACGCTGGCCGCGCTGAAACACGCACGCTCGCTGGGCATGCAGCACACGTTGACGATTTGCAACGTCGCGACCAGCGCGATGGTGCGCGAATGCTCGCTGGCCTATGTCACCCGTGCCGGTGTCGAAGTGGGTGTGGCCAGCACCAAGGCCTTCACCACACAACTGGCAGCGCTGTTCCTGCTGACGCTCTCACTCGCGCAAGTGCGCGGCCACCTGACCGACGAGCAAGAGGCCGCGCACCTGAAGGCGATGCGCCACTTGCCGGTCGCATTGCAAGCCGTGCTCGCGCTGGAGCCGCAGGTTGTCAGCTGGGCAGAGGCCTTTGCCCGTAAGGAAAACGCGCTCTTCCTCGGCCGCGGCCTGCACTACCCGATTGCGCTCGAAGGCGCGCTGAAGCTCAAGGAGATCAGCTACATCCACGCAGAGGCCTACCCCGCTGGCGAGCTGAAGCACGGCCCGCTCGCGCTGGTGACTGCCGAGATGCCGGTGGTGACCGTGGCCCCGCACGACGCGCTGCTCGAAAAGCTCAAGAGCAACATGCAAGAGGTGCGCGCCCGCAAAGGCGAACTCTTCGTCTTCGCCGACGCCGACAGCCGCATCAGCGCCGACGAAGGCGTGCACGTGATCCGCATGCCAGAGCACTACGGCGCGCTGTCGCCGATCTTGCATGTGGTGCCGCTGCAGCTGCTGGCGTATCACACGGCGTGTGCGAGGGGGACGGATGTTGACAAGCCACGCAATCTGGCCAAGAGCGTCACGGTCGAATGACCGAGGCGCTCTTGGCGGCACGCAGTGCCCGCGCCTGTGGCGCGCGGATTGCGTGGCTTGCGGTGCAGGCTCATGTCGGCTTTGCCGACGTGATGCCGCGAAGCGGCGGGCCAAAGCCACAAGCCGCGGGAAGCTGGCGACGCCTGTGTCGGTGGAGTGAGGGAGCTGTCGATATCCGAGACATGCCAGGGATGTCGGGCAAAATTTGCGTCATCGACGGCACTGTTCGAGAAGAAATTGATGAGTCTTTACCGCCTGACCCTGGTTTTCCTCTGCGCCGTCCTGGGCGCCTGTGCATCGACCTTCTCGCCCGACATGCTCCAAAGTCCATCTCGTCCTGGCGAGAGCATCGAGGTTCGTGAGTTCGTCTACGACGGCGGATTTGGATTGCTCGCAGGGACGTATGTTGTTGAATTCGAGGACGCCACGGGCTACTACTATCGGGGGCCCGGAAATGTCCATCGAATGCCTGCCTTCCTCAACCACAACAAGGCCGAGTATCCGGCCAGCATCTTTCCGGGCGGGCTCTTCATCTCGAAGACCTCCGGCAACGAGAAGCCGGTGTATCGCACGTATTTCTATGTGCTGCAGAACGTCCATGGCGCCAAATTGGATGGCGCGACCACGCAACAGACCGTGGCGGCGACAGTGCCAAAGGCTGGGGCAGTTCCCAGTGCGCTGGGAGGCGCGATCGCTGGATCGCTGCTCGATGCCTTGGTCAAGGCGGACGTAGGTCAAATCCGCTTGATGCCTGCGACATCGAGCATCGATATTGGAGCCTTTGTGAGCCGCCCGGCCCGCTGATGAACAGGTCCAGTGCTGCTCACCACCTGAAGCGGTCGAAGTCGCGACTGAACTGAGCGCGGGCCAACGACGATGTCGTCTTGCCCGCACCTTTGGCGCGCAAGCCGCGCAACTTGCGGCGGACGCTCACATCGCCTTGGCGATGTGAAGGCGCGGTAGCGCCGGGCGACTGCCACAACCCAGAGACCTCGCCAAGAGCGCCACGGTCGAAAGGCGTGACGCTCTTGCGCCTTGATGCAGAGCTGACCAAGCCGACTCCTCCGAGCTCGACCCTACCGGCAATCGTCCGGCCTGGCGTCGCCTTACCCGCAAGTTCCGCTGCATTGGCACCAGCTGTTACCAAGAACTGTTGGCGAACAGAGCGATTTGACAGATTTCATCTGTTTGACATTTTCGCTTTCTACATTCCGGGCCTGTTGTCGTGGCGTCGGTTGCTGGCTACCCCTCGAGGAGTGCTCAGCCGCCGGCGCTTTACTTTCCTCCCGCCATCGCCAGAGCCTCATGTCTTCTTCCAAGTTCCAGACTTCCCGCCGCAGCCTCGTCAAGATGATCGCGGGCGTGCCGCTGCTGCCGCTCGGCAGCGCGCTGACCTCCGCCGGCCTGCTATCGGCTTGCGATATGGGTGGTGATGACGACAAGCCCGATGCTCAATTGACCGGCGTCAGCTTCAGCGCGATGGCTGCGCCTACGCTGACCAACGCCGCCGCGATGGCGACCACCACGATGGGTTCCAGCCTGGTCGCCACCTTCGACGACAACAGCACGCAGACCTTCACGCTCGGCTATCAACCATTCTTCGTCACCGGCACGGCCGTCTCCAACGGTGCCGGTGGCACGGTGATCGCCGGCGGCTACTACGACATCGACAACCAGCCGATCGTCGACAGCTCGGTGCCCGGCTCGGAGCGCCAGTTCTTCTCGGACGCGCCGGACGGTACGTCGCTGCTCACCGTCGAAGGCGCAAACGTCTCCGGCGTCAAGGGCAACACCGTCTTTGCAGTGGTGCAGTTCGAGTACACCAGCCGCAACCAGGCGCTCGCCTCGATGTATGGCCTGCTGCCGTCGCCGATTGCCGTGCTGACGCTGGACCAGGACAAGGACACCGGCAAGCTCAGCCTGGTGAAGTACCACAACGTGGACACCTCGGGCGTGAAGGGCCTGTGGATCACCTGCGGCGCCAGCCTGTCGCCCTGGGGCACGCACCTTTCGTCGGAAGAGTACGAGCCGGATGCCTTCGACCAGGGCGCCAACGGCCAATCCCTGGCGACGCTGGCCGGCTACAGCCAGAGCCTGTTCGGCAACGCCGCGACCGCCAACCCCTACGACTACGGCCACCTGCCCGAAGTCACGGTCAACACGGACGGCACCGGCACGATCAAGAAGCACTACTGCCTGGGCCGCATCTCGCACGAGCTGATCCAGGTGATGCCGGACAACCGCACCGCGTTGATGGGCGACGACGCCACAAACGGCGCGCTGTTCATGTTCGTGGCTGACCAGGAGCGGGACCTGTCTGCTGGCACCCTGTACGTTGCCAAATACACCACCGAGCTGAACGCCACGTCGAGTGCCAGCATCAGCTGGATCAAGCTGGGCCAGGCCACCAGCGCAGAGGTCAAGGCCCTGGTGGAGGGTGGCATCGTCGCGGCCGACATCATGGACTCGGTCAACACCGACCCGCTGGACGCGAGCTACACCCAGATCGTCCTGAACAAGAAGACGCTGTGGGTGCGCGTCAAGGCCGGCCAGGAGAAGGCCGCGGCCTACCTGGAAACGCACCGCTACGCCGCGCTCAAGGGCGCCAGCACGGCCTTCACCAAGATGGAAGGCACGACGGTCAACGCCAAGGACAAGAAGGCCTACTCGGCCATCTCGGCGATCAAGGATTCGATGGTGAGCGGGGGCTCGGGCTTCGTCGCCGCCCACAACGTGGTGTTCCCCGCGGCCGTCTACTCGGGCGGCGTGCTGGAGCACACGCTGGCTGCAGCAGTGAAGGACAGCGACGGCAACGCCATCGACAGCGAATGGGTGCCGGCCAGCTCACAGTTCATCCTGTTGGGTGAGGACCTGGTGACCGCTGACTCGCTGGGCAACCTGGCCAACCCGGACAAGCTCGGCAACCCGGACAACCTGAAGTTCTCCGAAGAGATGCGCACCCTGTTCATCGGAGAGGACAGTGGCATGCACGTCAACAACTTCCTGTGGGCCTACAACGTCGACACCAAGCAGCTGAGCCGCATCCTCAGCTGCCCGTCCGGCGCCGAATCCACCGGGCTCCAGGCGGTCGATTCCATCAACGGTTGGACCTACATCATGAGCAACTTCCAACACCCTGGTGATTGGGAGTCGCCGCTACACGATGTGGTCAAGCCGACGCTGGACCCGATGATCCGCGCCAACTACAACGACCGCTTCGGCGCCGCCGTGGGCTACGTCACCTCCACCGACACGCAGATCAAGCTGGAAGCCTGAGCCCAAACGCCGCACTCCCCTGGGGCGCCTGCGCCCCAGGGGACTCGTGCTTCGCGGCGCAACGCGAGTGCGAGGTGGCCGGTGTAACGTCGCAGAAAATGCGACGCTTCGATCGTCTACTTCCAGTCAGGCCTCACCCGGGGCCCACACGCTTCAGGAGAGCTCATGTTTGACCACGTCAAATTCGGAGTCAGCGACTATGCAGCGAGCAAAGCGTTCTACCTCAAGGCACTCGAACCGCTCGGCGTAGTTGTTGTCTCGGAGGGGGCACCGACGTACGGAGTCGAGCTTTGCACGCCCGAGGGCAAGGTTTCACTGTGCCTGTTCCAAACCGAGGAGACGCCGGCGCATCTTCACGTGGCGTTCGTGGCCGAAAATCGCCAGCAAGTCGAAGCTTTCTATCGCGCCGCTCTGCAGTCGGGTGGCAAGGACAACGGCGCGCCTGGTCTGCGCCCGCGCTATCACGCGAACTACTACGCCGCTTTCGTCATCGATCCTGACGGGCACAACATCGAAGCGGTTTGCCACGAGCCCGAGGCCTAACTCTTCCATCGAAGGGTGCCATAAGCGGGCTTCATTCACCTGCGGCTGCCCCTCATGTCAAACGTTCAAGCCGCTGCCTCTTCGCGGCGTGGCCTAACTCCAGCGTCTCTTCAAACAGTCGCGGTGAGGCGCGCAAGGCTTGGCACGCAACCACTCAGTTGCTGCGGGACTTTTGTTGTCGCAGTGCATCCTCTGCGGCACGCCGGATGACGACATCCAGGGCTCGCCTGTAGTCGGGGTCGTTGACCACCAAGGCAGCGAAAGGGGAGATCTTGTACGGTTCACTGGCTGCCACTTTGATGGGCACGCCATTCAATCTGCCAACGAAAACGCACAGCAGCGCGTCCGTATTTGGTGCAAGCTTCATTTCGTTCACGAAGGCCCAGTCGGTGTTCTTGTCGATCAGGGCCTCGAATACGACGGCGCCAAGAAAGCCCTGTCCTCCGGCGCCTAGCAGGCTGCTGAAATACCTCCACCGACCACTTATTTCGCCGACTTCCAGAGAGCCCGACCCCT
>Ga0307515_10016419_pt1 | contig 13553 bp, 2 predicted proteins | sample 17_EM_MG_FD_194513 | JGI IMG/M metagenome (GOLD analysis project Ga0307515, IMG submission 194513) | Populus trichocarpa ectomycorrhiza microbial communities from riparian zone in the Pacific Northwest, United States - 17_EM | ecosystem: Host-associated > Plants > Roots > Unclassified | place...
TCTAGATAAACAAGATCCGCGACTACTCTATAACCTATAACTGGACCTCCATTCTAGACCTTACACTTAACTACTATAGGTATATTATAGATCGCAATTAGCTTAAGCCTAGTAACTAGGACATACCTACTTAGTTTAAGGCCCTATACTACCGGGCGGCTAATATAAAGGCATGGAGCTAGGGGCTTAAAGTCTATAGTATGGCATTAAAGAGATCGCGAAAGAATACCTCCCCTCCCCCTACCTCTAATAAGCCCTGTTATAGCTAGAACAACCAGCAGGCTTATAGAGATAATCTATGTCGTTACCGCTATATATGCTCTAAATGCGACAAAGACCACCTATTAAAGTTATGCCCTAGGTAGCTCACCGCCGTAAGTAGTTAGACCTAGGATTTAATAGTAGATAAAGATATATTCCTAGGTTTAACTATCTAGATAGACCTACCACAGGCGCTAAGGCTTTAAGGCAGGCCTAATTTAGTACCTTTTTTTGAAACTTACTTGCAAACGACTTTTCTAGCTAACTTACTATCACCCCTAAGGCCTCTCGCTTAGAGCACGCTTCTTTATAAGTACCCTAGAAATCTCCTAGCAATTTTACAAGGCATCCTTACCTATAAGGTAGAGATAGGTACCTCATTACCTATGCTATCTAGTGTCTGCAAAAACCACCTCTCCTTATGCGATAATAAAGACCTTATCTCTAAAAAAATCATTACTAACCTAGCCCTAGGCCGTATACAGGCTACTAACTCTATAGTTACCTTACCCCTAGGCCTAGTGCCTAAGGTAGATAGCGGCTTCCGCCGTATTTACGACCTCTCCTCACCTAAGGGATCCTTAGTTAATGACTCTATCGACCTAGCCTAGGCAACACTACACTATACCTAGGTAGAGACTATACTAGTATACGTAATTATAGCTAGTAGGGGCTGCTACCTAGTTAAATAAGATATTAGAGATACCTTCCGGATCATGCCTATTTTAGTACGGTTATATCACCTACTTAGCTTTATCTAGAAGGGAGTTATATACGTTAAATGCTGTCTGCTATTTAGCTTACGAACAGCCCCATTTCTCTTTAACTTATTTACTAAAGGTCTCTACTAAATCCTAGCATAATAGATCAACTCTGCTATTAAGCACTACCTTAATAATTTTATATTTGTGGTTAAGTGTCTAACTATACTGCTATTACTAAGGGAGGTATACCTCTTAGTTATTAACCAGCTAGGGGTACCCTAAAATAATACTAAAAATATTAAAGGTATAGAGGCTAAAGTACTGGGTTACACAATTAATACCGCGGTAATAAAGATAAAACTCTCACTAGTTAAGTAATAGAAAGCTATTAATTAGGTAACCAAAGCTCTCTAGATAGGCTAGCTATTATTATAGCAAGCCTAACAACTAGCGGGCCGCCTAGTATAGTGTGCAAAAGTTATCCGCCTTAGGCGCTTGTATTTTTGCTTCTTATAGGACTTTATAACAAAATAGCCTATTAGGCTATTAAGATATACGCACTAGCGCCTCCCCCTAGAGCTTAAGGAAGACCTTAACCTCTGGCTTAAGGTTCTTATATTAAGTAACGGTGTACTATTCTTTAATAATAAGAAAAGGCTATAGTTTTACTTATTTACCAACGCCTTATCGCTTAAAGGCTATAGAGGCTTCTACTTTAGTAGAGAGAATAGCTATTAGCCTAATTACGTAGCTTCCCTACCCTAGGCCTAGGCTTTTAGCTATTACCCCCTACTAAACTAGGTAGATAACCATATTAACCTAAAAGAAATATATGCTATCGCAGAGGCATTTAAAAGGTGGTTATCGGTATAGCGGTATAGGTCTCTTTATATTTATATAGACAATATAGTTACTTATAGCGGCATCCAGAATAATATTATAAAAGGTTCTGAAAACTAATTACTCTAAGAGATACTTATATCCTTAATAACAAATAATATTACTATAACAACTATATAGGTCTCCAGCGCTAATAATAGGCTTGCTAATACTCTCTCGCGATTTAACCGCGAGAAATTATTATTAATGTGCCCTAAGTGGCAAATAAATAACGGCTTCTTATTGGATAAATAACAACTATATAGGTCTCTAGCGCCAAATAGGCTTGCTAATATTCTCTCGCAATTTAACTATAAGAAATTATTATTAATGTGCCCTAAGTAGCAAATAAATAATGGCTTCTTGCTAAAAAAAATAATACCTCTTTAGGTGGCTACTAACTCTTACAGTTAACCCAAAGTCGTTTAATTAACCTCCCCCAACCTTTTAGAGCGAGATTGGTAGGTCTTACTACTTTTTGCTACTTATATAGCATGGCTTAGCAGCTAATATAAGGAAGGGCTACTCCTTTACTATTAAGAGCTAGGAGGCCTTCTTAGCCCTAAACGGTTTATCACTATATCTAGCTAAGAAGATGGACTTAAGGGAATAGATTACTTAACGAGCGTTTAGTACAGCCGCCCCTTTAATAAGTAGGGTTAAGCTAGAAACCCTTTCTAATTATATCTCTATAATCTAATCTTATTATATAGATCTAGGTTACTCAATCGCTGCCTTTAAAGACTATACTATTAAGAGGGCCCTAACGGGGGCTATATTACTATTCCCATCTATTAAGAAAACTAAATTACCGATTACAAAGGACATCCTAGATAAGATTATTACGCTTAGGCCCTATAAGGCGGATGCAAATATAGATGTGGTATTTATAATGGCGTTTACAGGTTTCCTATATATAGGAGAAATCACATACCTAAATAGGAAAGCTAAGGACTTTAGCACTATAAAGGCCCTCTATAGCGATATTAGGATCGCCCCTAATAGCTATTTAATAGTCTTCCACTTAAAATAAAGCAAGATAGATAAAACCTATAGTAGCGTTAATATTTAGATCGCCGCTATACTGGGAGATCGTCTATACCCTATAGCCGTAATAATACGGTTATTTAACTGTAACCCCTAGCCTCTATTAGATCTATTATTTAGCATTAATAATAGAGCTTTTTCGGCGCTAGTAGTGCGTAAGATTTTATTAACCCGCCTAGCCGCCGGCGGCATCCTACCCAACGGCTACTTTAACCACTCCTTTTATAGGGGTGCAGCATAGTATACGTATAATTGTGGCTTCACAGAGTTATAAATAGCGCAGTTAGGTTAATAGACATTAGATGCGGTTAAACTTTACTATAACACCTCAGAAACCGAACAACTTTAATTAAACTTAAATTTCCAGCGGAGTGTGCCTATACTAGCTATGTAACGGTGCTAGAGGTGCGTTACCTAGCACGTCCTGCCATATCTATAGAATATAGCAGAAGGCAATAGGCAGAAGATGGCAGAATATGGCAGAATATAACTAGCAGAATATAGCAGAATATGGTAAAATATGGCAGAATATAATAGAATGCGACTGGCAGAATATGGCAAAATATGGCAGAATGCGACACTATATGTATACTACGTCTATTACACCATGTTAAAGCATACCAATATTAGCATATTGCCGCGATATTACCGCAATATGCCGTATATTGCCATCTACCGTTCTACTATACTACTAAGCCTAAGGTGGAATTAAGACTTTATACTTTTTAGACTACGGAAATTACCCCTATTTTAACTTAATTCTTTATAGGTAGTAGGCGCTTTGCTAGTAGGCACTGGGTAGAATTTAGGCCAGATCTCTAAAGTTTAGGCCTAAAAAGCCTTATAAACGCTACAATATTACCTATATTCCGCCCTATAAGCCTATATCCCCTATAATTAATATATTTAAAATAAACTATAACCTATTTATGCCATGCAAGAGATAGATATTATATGTCTATATATTGCTTGGCCGAAAACCCTACAACTTAGGTATTTAACCAGATGTTTAACACGGTTAATAGTATTATCGCTTACAACTGCACTTAATAGGTTGTTCTTTTTACCTACCTACCCCCCTTCCAATGTATATTAGATTAGATACTTACAGTCCTGTTTAGGTCTAGCGGTAGGCTACCCTATTAGGGGCACCAGGTAGGATTCAGGCCAGATCTCCGAAGTTTAGGCCTAAAAAGCCTTATAAACGCTACGATATTGCCTAGATCCCGCCCTATGAGCCTGCACCCCCCACAATCGATATATTTGAAATGGACTATGACCTATTCATGCCGTGCGAGAGATAGATTATCCATTAATTAATAGTAGAGGGGGCTATAGCCTAGCGAGTTATTAGCTTTTAATTAAATCTTATAATTATACATCTAGTAGGGGGGTAACTTATTTAAGGCCGCCTTTAAGAATATATCCTTATAGTCTATATAAATGGTAAAAAGGAGGCATTTAACTAGTTCCTTATTGGTTTCCTTAATTAGCCTTTCCTCTTTATTATTAATAATTTAGTTAATCTTATATAGGCTTATTATAAAGACCTTATTATCCTTCTAGTATATATTAAAGTAAAACGCTATAGCGCTAATTGCGGTAATATCTATAGTAGGGGGATTGCCTAATAATAGGGGCGTATATAACTTTAGGGACTTTTAGGGTACTAGTGTTATTATTACTCCTTTTAGCTCCTATTATATTTTTTAAAGGTTATCCCTTATATCCTATTAATACGTTCTTTTCTATACTGGTTAAATTTATGCAATTTAGATATTGTCTATATTACTATCTATCCTACTTCTATATATAAAGTCCTCTTTAAATATAGCGCTTTAGGAGAGTATTTTTATTAATACGGAGTTCTTTCCAGCTTTATGGCGGGCGTCTTCTTAGGTAAAGGCTAGGTTATAGGCCCAGATATCCTACTAGTAGGTAGGGTTAGCCCTTATAACTAGTATCTTACGGTTAGTTTAGATCTCCCTAATAAAGGAGGGCAACCTTAGTCTATCCTCTAGCTAGATAAACCGTCTTTATTGTATATTTAGCCAAATATTAAAATAGGATATCTATTTTCGTCTAAGGATTATATTATAGGACCCTAGATTTAGGATATAAAAGGGGATACTATATTAGCGTTGTCCGTTAAAAGTAATATATAACTTTAAGATATAGGTAATAGGCTAACCAGCTTAGCCGTTATAGCCTTTTACCTAAATAGGCTTCTCTAGTTAGATAGCTTCTATATTTAAAAACTTAGCAATATTATTTATATAGGCAGTATTTATAAAGGTAAAGCTATTTACTTTAGTGTTAATAAGGGCGGTTATATTAACTTTATATCCATTTTAAGATACTATATATAGAAATATAAAATACTTTTTACCCATTAACTAACTAAAATTAATCTCTTTAAGATTAATAGGGTACCCTAGGGGGGAGTCTTTCCCTAGGGTTCTTTTTTTCCCAACTTATTAGACGTTTTTCCTTCCTCTATCTCCTTAATATTACTTATATCCTTTAGCTCTAGGCAGGATAAGGTAAAGTAACCTTACTTATTATAGTTAAAGCATATAGCCAAGGTAGGATTAATTAGAGTATTGCGGTAAATACTAGTTAATAGCGTAGTATGTAACTAGTTAGGCGAGGCTTACTAGTATATAGTTATAACCGCCTTTAGTATAAGAGTAGTTATAACTTATCTTCTTGCTCTAGTTTCTATAGGTATAGCTAGTAAGTTCCAATTATTACGGAGTTACTTCTACTAATTAGGGTAGGCGTTAATCCGCTTTAGTTTTAAGTCCAATAATAGGTAATAAGCTGTGAGTTTTTCGTGGGTTGGTAGGTTATCTAAGGTTACAGCGATCTTTTTTTATAGCTAGATTGTTAGCTTATTATATAGGTCTAATTAATAGTTCTTAAGGGGAACCTAGCCTTCTTCTATAAGGTATAGAAATTAAGTCTAAAATTTAGCAAAGGGTTAGTTCGGTTTTATTATTAGGTAATTATAGTTATAATAGGCATTCTATACTTTATTCGGGTTAATATAAATAGCCGCTAGGTACTATATTATTTTATTAATAGATATAAATTAAACAGGGGAGTTATCCTCAAACTTAGCTTAAAGGTGCCGTTAGGTATCCCTAGTGGTTTAACTAAAGAGGTAGAGTATTTTGGCTTCTTTAGAAAAAAAATAGTTATAGTTAATATAGAGCTTTCCTCGTACTTAAATCCTCTAATTTTTAAAGGTAGGGTTTATCCCGTTAGACAGTAGTAGGGGGTTAAGGAGCTTAACGGACTTTAATTACTTCGTTATTATATCCGTACTCCTTAGTGTATTATATTTAGTAAAGTAAATAGGTTAGCTAAGGCTTTAAAAAAGGGAAGCTAGGCTATTTTATAGGGCCGTAAGGCTTTTTAGGATCTCTTATAGGGTCTTTTATATATTTCTTGCTTTAAGATAATTAGCTTCCTAGCTAGCTATAAGGGCATAAATCTACTTACGTACGTCTATAATATTATTATTATCTTTAATTTCTAATCCTAATTAGATCTTAGGTTCCTCTTAGGTAAAAATAGCTCTCTTAAATAAGCTTACTTTAGGTGCCATTATTAGTTTCCTAAAGTTTATTAGTAATATATACTTTAGTTTTAATTCTAGGGGTATAGGTCTAGTCCTATCTAGCTTATAAGGTAGGATATTATCTAGGCCTTCCTAGGTAATATAGAGTTGTTTAGTGTCTAAGTATAGCGCGTTAATACGTCGTTGCAGATGAAGTTACTTTAGGGTGGGATATTATTAAGGCCTTCCCAGGCAATATAGGGAGAGCTTAGTATAATATTACGGCTCGTATAAATGCCTCTAAACTAAAGCTTATAGAATGCTATATTATAAAGATACTAAGCTAAAGAGAAGGAAAAGGGGTCGCTAGGACCGATATAAACAAATATATAGGGTAAGCCGCTAAGGCGCTAGCATTGGGCGGGCCAATCGCAAGTTGGCAGAATATGGCAGAATTTGGCAGGTAACGTGCGATAGCGCCGTTACAGTGCTATTAGGTCCCCGCTATATTCCTAATAGCCTACACGTACCTTTGCCAAGTTACCCCCTTTATAGTCACCCCATTCTTTACCCTTCCTTACATCCTCCCTTAGGAGGCACTAGAACGGCAGCTAGTAGAGGACCGTCGCCAAAACCAGACGACCGTCGCCAGAACTAGACGACCGTCGCCAGAACCAGACGACCGTTACAAGAACTAGACGACAACCTTTCGAATAACTAGCTAGCGAAGATGTAACCGACTACCGGACCTTGCATATTACCCTGTTCACTAGCGTCAGCACTACCCTCGTATACCTCGTATATCTTATATTACCCCGTTTCGACTATATATTAGTCTCCCCTTTTATCTTATTCCTACGCCTTCTTTATATATATATACCACTTGATTTCTATAGATTTACAATTAAGTTGCTTGTTTAATTCCCACACACTGTAAAGCTTACAGAAGACCACAAATGATTCAATTAATCGATTAATCGAATTTAATATTGGCCTATTACCAAATCGTATTAAGGCCTCCTAGGGAGGCACCCTAGACGACTACTATTTAAATATACAGCTAGCGAACGGCCATAGAGAACAACCTGGATCAATTAGAGCCTTCAATCGGGCCAACCTCTCCCCCGAATTAAATTAGATACTAACACAGGCAGGCAAGTAGGAGAGGACCGTCGTCAGAACCAGACGATAATCGTTCAAACGACCAGCCAGCGAACACCACGATCAATTCGATCGATCGATTGAATTGAACCAGAGCCTTAATATCAGCCTATTACCGAATTAAATCGAATCAAGGCCTCCTAGGGAGGCACCCCAGACGACCACCGTTCAAACGTACAGCCAACGAACGCCCGTGGAGAACGATTCGAATCAATACAATTAATCGCAATCGAATCAAGCAGAGCCTTCGATCGGGCCGACCTCTCCCCCAAATTACGGATACAGACAGGTAGGCATAGATAGGTAGGCACGACTGTCAGAATTACCTCAGAAGCTTAGACTAAGAAATCGATTGTGCGGATATAGGAATATCCGCACCGTCCACTAAGCTGATTTAGGACGGCAATCGTTTTCTTGGTCTGAGGGACTTTGGCGAGATTTATAGAAAACCTAAACACTATTTATTAACCCAAGGTACGAGTGGTCTATATTTTCGGGTCCTGGATTTCAAACTTTGCCAAGCTTGCTTTTAATTAGTTACCAAGCCTGCTTCTAATTGGCTTAAAAAACTTGCGCGCGGTAAGTCATGGCAGAACTTACGTAACGAACTTTAAAATATTGGAATTCAAAACATCGTATACCTCCTTTTTGTTAACTTCTCTATTAACTTCTCTATTAATACGACTATATATGCTATAATTATGGCAGAGCCTGCTGTAATTGAGTATAGCAAGTGCCATATCTATAAGCCCCGCCTTAACTTTGTTAAAGACGGCCCTTTAAAAAAGCTTTTAAAGCTATGCCAGTTGTGTCGGTTAAAGGCGCGTTTTCCCTCTATATTACTTCTACTTTTACTTACTTCTCTAGGCCTCTAAACATAATTTAAATAAGCAAAAAGCTCTCGCGGAGCTAGGTTCCACTACTGCAAAGCGCCAGCTAAATATTCTACCTAAAAATGACACTGAGAACGCCTTTTTACCTCGCGGCCAGAACAGTTAAGATACCCCTAAAATTACTTGGCGACGGAGGGAAATTATAGCAATATAACGGGAGCACCGCTTTCTAAATCGGCGGGGTGAAGCTCATTTATAGACTCCTCCGCTATATACACCAGATAAGGCTCTAATACCTACCCTAGTATTAATACTACCTATTTCAGGGCAAGCTCCAACTGCGGCTACACTACCTATTTCAGCTGTCGATTGGGAGCGAATTAATAAGTTTAGGAGTGCGCTATAAGCTGAATATATAGAGACGTGTAGGCGTTGCAAGGAGCAGTGGTTTTAAATGGGCCTAGCTACGGAGGGTGACGATATAGGTGTATGCAAAGCCTGTATTAGGGACACTAATAGCCTTAAGGATCTAGCCCTTTTTTCCCTATTTGGTGAAGGCAACGAGCTTAATCCGGGGCCTATTCCTGGCTTCCTACCTATACTTACCGCGGTGGAGGAGCTTCTGATTGCGCGCGTATATGTTTATCTGCAAGTCGTGCGTGTACGCGGCCAGCAATATCGCTATACTGGCTACGTCTGCTGCTTTGGCCAGAACACATTAAAGACTTAGAGGCAGCTACCACGGCTACCTACTGAACTCGATATACTGGTCGTGAGGCCTACGGCAGTAGAGGGTGGTGAATACCTAAGTCGGTGGTTTACTAAGCGGTATACTATAAGGCGCTCTGCTATAGCACAGTAGCTTTACTTTCTAAAAGTTAATTATCCTAATTATCGCGACGTTAAAATATATAGCACTCGGCTTACCAGCTTACCCAAAAATAGCTCTATATTAGATTAGCTACCTTATATTAATAAGTTAGAGTCTAATTCTAGTGGCCTAATAGCTTACCCTACTACTCTTATACAACGTCCTCCTACTATTAATCCTCTGCCTACCGAGCTTAGCAGTAATCTACTGGACGGTAAATTTGATAATAATATACTAGATACTTTGGTTCCTAATCTAGTGCCTAACCTTAATAAATTAGAGCTTTTGGGTCGCGAGGTTTAATACTAATAAGACCTATAAGCGGGCCTAGAGGTTCCTACTATGCGATAGACACCTCTCTCTAAGCGATTAGCTAGTTTTATTATGCGCGGCGCCTTTCCTACTCCATTTCCTTATAGTAAAGCCGATTTTAATATGCCACGAAGCCGTATGGTTACCCTAGCTGCGTATGCCAAGCATATGCTTAAGTATCAGGACGGTTGGTTTAGCCGCCACCCCTTATTTCGCTACTACGTGTTTAATTAGATTATAAGAGAGCAAGCCCTTAACGCTACCCGCTTCCTTTGCGGCTAATTAGATAAGAATAGTCTATCTTTAAATAAGCTTAGTAATTTTATAAATGGCAATAGGGGTGGCCAGTTGCTGAATAAGATTATACGGCATATACGTAACCTTAAGGGCACTAGACCTTACTAGAGGTAGAAGAGAAATAAGCTTACGGCTTATACTAAGAATATTAAGAGCGGGTCTCTATTCTTTATACTTAGCGCTACTAATCTATATTGGTATAATCTACACTCTTATATACCTCTATTTAACAAATATAAGGCTGCTAATAAGGCTTAGCGCTACCGGATTACTTCTTAAAATCTTAATAATAATCCACATATTGCTACTTACTAGCTATATTACCGCTTTAATCTATTTAGGAAGCACGTGCTTATAGGCCTATTTAATAGCACTGACTTTTAGTCCTAATATAAGTGGTAGGTATAAGGTAGCGGCTATATATATAGCTTCTTATGGAGTTTAACAGCCCTAAGGCTAGATCCATTAGCTAGTAAATTAAGGGCTGCTTTTGCTAAGTACTAGGCTACTTTTATATCTATAATTAATCCTAATTAATTTAGGCCTCCTAATCTCTAATATCCTTCTACTCTTAGCTATAAAGAACAGCTTAATACTAGTAAGCTTCTTACTGCCTACCTTAATTGATTTTAACAGTACCGCAATTGCACCGAATCTTACTGCTTAAGATTAAAGAAAGGCTCTACTGGAGCAAAGGAGTGCCGCTTCTATTTTCCACGCTCTCTCCGTAATAAGGCTGCTGTATTAAAGGATTAAAATCTATATTACTGGACGTTCTGTCTATAGCGTAACGATAAGCTTCTTAATAGTTATAATGCAGCAATAATATTGGCGTAGATAGCGAATATTAATACGTCACCCGCTACGAGCGTATTAGTAATAGTTAACTATATAGGCAAATATTACAGTAAGGAAGAGAAGAAGTTAACTTCCTACCAGAAGCTACTCTAATTAGTATAGCCGCACGCTAACAGCCTTTATGCCTTTAGTTCGGTAGTAGCTAGGTTTATAAATAAGCTTATTGCTAAACACAATTAGTTAGCGCAGGAGGTATGCTATTTACTTTTTAATATTCCCCTTTATAAAGGCTCTAGGAATGTAGTAACTTTAAACTACTACTAGGAGGATAATTAAAGCGCTATATATAAGCTTAAGGATGGGTAACTAAAAGGGTATGGACTGTCTAACTATAAGAAATATAAGCGCCGCCTAGATAGAGTAGAGGACGTTACTTTCCTTAATTTTCTACTTTATTTTAATTACTCTACTTATAAGCGTTAACTAAGAGCAAGGCCTTAAGTTATATCGTACTTTCCGCGATATAAGGGCGATCCTTCTTATCTATAGTATCCTAAGTTCTGTTATATAAAGCTTATTCTTTATTACCCGTGGAGGGAGTATAAGGAAGTGGCTACTTATACTAATGGATTTAGGGCCCCTAATTATATGGCTTCCTATTAGGCTTATGTCAACTCTTATTAGTACTTACCCGACTACTTCTATAATTAGAAATTAGAGGAAGCTTATAAAACTGCTAATAATATTAATAAGTTTAAGGGCGATTTCGCAGACGACTTAGAGCTATATTAGTCCTTTAAGGCCCTATATACCCGCGTTTAAAACACTAATAGAGTTAAAATTAAGGATCCTAATAGGCTTAGTAATAGGGAGCTTAATTATAACTATAATTGGGGTATGCATTGGGGTACGTACCCGCAGCTTAATAAAAGGACTTATTGGCAGGAAGCACGGTTATAGCCTCTATTATAGAGCCGCCTATCCTAAACGGCAACTCCGTCTTCCTTATAACTAGGCTAGCGTTATATTTATAACGCCGTAGTTAATCACTATAGGCAGATTTAACTGGGCCTTAGCCCCCCCCTACTGCGGATTAACGTTAATAGAGAGGCAGGAACCGGTAAATTGCATTTTATTACTATCCTCTTTACTACACTCTGTAATATAGCAAGGGCTAATAGCAAGCCGTCGCCATTGGCTTAAGCCGCCCCTATTAGGGTAGCTGCCTTTAGTATTAACGGCAGAACTATATACAATCTATTAAGGTTGCCAGTGAATTATCCGTTTAAGGAATTGCCTACTACTAGTCTTACGCCTCTATAATAAGCTTTTAAGGATATTTACTATCTTATCCTTAATAAGAAATCTATAATCGGGCAAGTATATCTGGCCTAGATTAATTACCGCCTCCGTTAGATCTACCCTGTGCGTAATAACAACTACTTTAGAGGCTTAAATATCTTACTAGTAGGCAATTTCCATTAGCTTCCCCCTGTAGGTTAGGCGGCCTTATACAGCAATTTACCTACTAGGCCGTTAGAGCTCGCCAGCTATAGAAAGGAAGCCTATAAGGCGATTAACTAAATAGCTGTCCTAGATTAAGTTATGCGGTAGGGCGGTAATAACGCTAAGAGCTCTGTATTTAGGACCGCCCTTGCGGAGCTACGTAGTAATTCTATAAGTAATTTAACCTAAAAGCTTCTTTTAACTAGGTATAAGCAGGGCCTATCTACTAATAAGGTTGCGGGCTTTAATAACGCAATTCGGCTATATAGCACACGCGCTGCTATAGGTAAGTATAACACTATTTAGCTTCGCGACCTTTTATAGCTAGTAGTGGTTATTAAGTTAGTTAACACTGGTGTAGGTGCGCGGAAAGTTACTCCTAATTAGTGCGATACTATAGAGAATCTAGCCCTATGTATTGGCGCGAAAGTAATACTAATATAGAATATCTAGGTTAAACTAGGCTTAGTAAATAGTACTACTAATACAGTTAAAGATGTTATATAGAAGGAACACGCGGATATTAAAAAGGATTAGCCTCAGTTACTACTAATTACAGTAGATAGGTATAATGGACCTGCCCTATTTACTTGGTAGGATAGTAAGAAAGTCGTCCCTATATTTTCCGTGCTTTATAAGTAGGAGGGTATAAGAAGCTCTTGCTTACGGCGTTAATTTTTAATTACTCTAGCTTTTACTCTTACCGTATATAAAAGCTAGGGCCTAACACTTAACTAGGTGGTTCTAGATATTAAGGAAAAGGATAAGATAGCTAGGCTAACCTATATAGCAATCTTACGAGTTAGGAAGCTTTTAGGGCTTATATTTGAACGTAGGTTTGATATAAAACGATTTTAGTCATCTATAAGTAAGACTAAAGAGGCACGATAAGAAGATTTTATATAGAGGTAGTAGCAACTACTTGTAAACGACTTTTCCTAAATAGGAAATTATATACTGGCTTGGAGGTAAGCGGAGAATACGGTATTTGTCTTAGTTTCCTAATTTTTAAATAGCTTAACCGCGAAATCCAATTTTCTAAATTTTAACCCCCCTATCCGTTTTACCTTCTTACCGCTTCTAAAGCTATTAGATATACATATAATGGTATATAGGGAGAATTGGCAGTCTTGCCGGATTAATATTACTGCTGTCTATAGCGTTAATCAATTTTTAAAATTTTTTAATTTTTTTAAAGGGCGGAAATGTCGCTTATGTAAGAAGTTACGTGACCTTTAAGAATACTTGGGACCGCATATTAGCAGCTATAACTTCTCTATACTATAGTTAAGATTTTATATATACTGCACCTAGAGCTA
>Ga0307515_10016420_pt1 | contig 13552 bp, 11 predicted proteins | sample 17_EM_MG_FD_194513 | JGI IMG/M metagenome (GOLD analysis project Ga0307515, IMG submission 194513) | Populus trichocarpa ectomycorrhiza microbial communities from riparian zone in the Pacific Northwest, United States - 17_EM | ecosystem: Host-associated > Plants > Roots > Unclassified | place...
ACCAATTTTACACCTTTTTATCAATCAAATGCATGAATTTTATTTTATTTTTGTTTAAATACACCAACTCAATTAAGAATTCTAATCAAGCACTTTCATTTAAACTCTGTTAGTTTTACTGATAGATATTATCCGTCGATAAAAATTTTACCGACTAAATCCCCGACGGAATAAGTCCATTGAAATACCGCTCATTGGTAATTCCATGTTCTGTCACTAATTCTGTCGATAAAAAAATAAAATAAAAACCGATGGTTTTGCAGACGTAAAATACGAGCAAAAAAAACATTCCTGCTGAAAATATACCGATGAATTCATTTCGTCTGTAGTTCTATCAGTAAAGTTACCGACGGAATAACGACATAGGTGATTGTGGCATGTGCAGTAAATATTTTGCAACTCTCTGTGAAATGCCAACGAACTCATTCCGTCTATAGAAACGTCAGTGATTGTGACATATGCAATAAATATTTTGCAACTTTTTGTAAAATACTGAAGAAATAATTCCGTTTGTAAACCATCTGTTATAATTTAAAAATATTTTCAAAAATAATATTCCGTAGAATAAATAATATAAAATTATATAGAATAATAGTAAAAAAAACCAATTAAGCAAATAAAATTGTATAAAACATTAAAAATATAAAAATAAGTTAAATAATATTCATCCAAATATTCATTACAATTTTAAAGTGTTTCAATAAAAAAATAAAATTGAACTAGAATAATGGTGGAGCTGGAGGAGGAGGAGGAGACTGGTCGTTTCCGGGACCATACATCTAAAAAAGGGGCGCACACGTACTACCCATCTATGATCTCATGTCCATGATGAGCTGGCAGAGTTGTTCATAATTCACCGAGAGTTGTTGATATTGTTGTTTCAAGACCATAATCTCCTTAGACTGGGTGCTCGATATTGATTGGAAGCTTCCAATGGTTGAGACGCTATAGGCCGCTCGCAAGTTATCTGCCGTACGTAGTGTTAGAGAGTCCGTACATCCAATTTTTATCGGGTCCACCAGATGATCCTACCTTCATTCACAAATCCAAATCAAAATCCGGGTGGGTCGAAGGATTGTCCCCGTATCTCTCCCTCAACTGGCTATTATATGTCTCTTGAAAATTAAAAAAGAATTCATCATATTCAATTTAAGAAAATAATAACTTATGAAATAAAATGGTTGAACGACCATACCATGAAGTGTTGAGAGTGGTTGTCGATGAACTGTTACACCCCCTTTTAGCGGTCTTCACTCCGCACGTGCGTCTGCACAAACAGCTCCAATGGACTCGGCTCACGCCCAAGAGACGTAGCCTGTAAGAAAAAAATGTTGCAAGTTAAATATATTTATAAATAACAACAAATTAATTAATGATATATTTCATTAAAATTAATCTTACCAACCGCTTCATATGTGTAGTGAATGCAATAGAGTAGCTGGTGTGCGTGGTCACCGAACCATGAATTTGCCGATTTTGATTGTCGGCTCCGGACTGTGAGTGTCGTGTGAACTGCTCAGACGTCATATGCTAGATATATAGCGGCCATATATCCTCCGGGATGTATGGCGGCCTGAAATCCTTTCAAACCGCCACGTCATTCCAGCCTTGTAGACCGTTATCTCTAACATATTTTTTTGGTTTTTTTCTGCGCTTTATACCAAAAATCACGCAACCTACTTTCATAATAATAAATTAGATTTTAAAACATATATTTTTTTAAAAAAATATCGTATAGTTTTCAATGTTACGTAGTTGTCGCGTGATTCTCCCACACCCTCGTTGCAACATTATCATGCACACTATCCCACTCGAATTTGTGCTATGTATAAATAATTTATTTAAAATAAAAATAATAATTTATTAAAAATAAATAAAATTAGAAGTTAACACCAACCTCAAATCTTCGAAACCATGCACCGATATAAGGTATCTAATCAGGATGTCTGGAAATTTGACTCCATTAAAATAATAGAATCTCCATCGATGATTTAAACGTCGATGTTATTACTCGGGCGACCTCAATGTTTATGAACCTAAAAATAAATAAAATTAATGAAATATTAATTAGTTGTTCACAAATTATGTTATAAGTAAAAAAAAAAAACTAAAAAAAACTTACATTAAAAGGTTGTCCTTCCAATGTGCCTCGTACTTGTAAGTGAATTGACCCCGCTGTGAAGGCACACTGCCTCTGCAATGTGAAACCGCGCTGGAAGATGCAGCATCGCGAGTCGGTGCAGGTGCCTCTTCTTGATCGACTCCTAAGGACATGTCATCCTCGTTGCTAGAAGAACTAGCTGCAACCATATGTTGACAACGTGCTGTTAATTTCATTCTACGCATCTAAACAAATTTAATGAATAAATAAATAATCAAATTTGATTATTTTAAAAAAATTCAGAAGCACCTCCCCTATTGACACGACCAAAAGATTGATGTCTTCTCCCAAGTGCAGGAGTGTTGAAGTAATAAATAACCCGGCAAGACCGGGGTCGAACCACAGGGAGGTTAATTGTATAAATTATAAACAATAACAACAATAACAACAATACTAATAATACTAATAATAATAATACTATGGAAGATCTAGGAAGAATTTCCAAAATCCCTTATGTTATCAATTTCCCTTTACACAATCTCACCCAGAAAATCTACATCCGATATCCCTTCTACTAGTTTCCAAAATGCAGACTATACTACAAATATACCAAAACCTGTTTATACAAACCTTGAGCAACCATCTCCTCCAACTTCCCCAACCTTTTCAGCCGTTACTGAAAATATCCAAAACGAGTTGAATGTTTTGACTTCAGAAAAGCATTTTGTCATGAACAAAACTCTTATCAGAAGAGATTTTTATGGTGATCATACTATTGAAAAACGATCTTGATTTTTTCAACATTTCTGCCAACAGAGAAATGATATCCAAAAACAATTTTATGCTTACATTGAGACCCATAAAGTACAAATTTTATTCTTTGATTGGTTTGAATTTCATTACGCATCAGTACAACATATTACATATCCATTTACATCCATTAAACATGCATGTCCTATTACAACCCGTCCCAAAACTCTTACATGGACCCTCGCCAGTGGACTCACAGTTGAATTTGACCATCCACCATTACGTACACATACAGCTTACCCACAAGGACCAAACAGTTGATGCAGCCCCATACAAATTACCCAGAGAGGATACCCTCACAAATACCAAACATATCATCCAACAAAACAATTTCACGAATACCAACCTCTATACCATAGGTAAACAGCTTACCAGATTGGAAAAACACATACAAAAGAACCCGGTCCAATTCATCACTGATAAGAACACCATTGACCTTAAGCTAAAAACCCAGTTTTCAAACCATATCAAGTTACTAAAACTAGCCAAGCACAAATTCAGGAAAATCAAACAGATTTTCTTAGAGCCATTAAAACACACTTACAAAACCTTGACCGAACAACCTTGACTGTCCCGAACACACCTCAACAATCCAACCCTTCATCCTCTACAAATCAGGTTAATACTCTCCAAAATAACACCGTATCAACCTCCGATACAGATACTTATAAAAAACAACCTCTTCAACTAAACAGACTTACCTGGCAAGCTCCCAAAACAACCATTGCTCCAGACATTTCCATATCTACTGAACCAACTGTCATTAGCCAACACAAATATAATGCATCCTCCCTCTATGAATGGAACATAGATGGAATGTCCGAATATAATATCCTAAACACCCTCCAATAAATGACCATGACAGCTAATGCCTACAAGAGCCAAACAGGAACCCCAGACAAAGCTATAACTGAACTCCTTATTGCAGGCTTTCTTTGGCTAGCTTAAAGGATGGTGGGGTTACCATCTTACTAAAACAGACCACCTACATATTCTAAACTCTATATAAACCTATGAAGACCAAACACCTATTCTTGACCCCTCAGGAAACACCATCCAAGATGTTGTGTCCACCCTTATCCTTACCATTTCCTTACATTTTGTCGGAGATCCTTCCCATCTGAAAGATAAAAATGCTGAACTTCTCTCTAACCTTCGGTGTAAGAAGCTCAGTGACTTTTAGTGGTACAAAAATACCTTCCTTACTCGTGTTATGCTTTGAGAAGATTCAAACCAGCCTTTTTGGAAAGAAAAATTCCTCGCAGGCTTACCGATTCTCTTAGGAGAAAAGGTCCGAAACAAAATCAAGGATACCTTTACAACCAAAACCATCCCATATGACCAGCTCACATATGGTGAACTTGTGAGCTTCACACAAAAAGAAGGTCTTAAGATCTACTAGGACCTCAAACTCCAAAAACACCTTAAGTAGGAAATGAAACGTACCAGGCAAGAACTTGGTAGTTTCTGTCACCAGTTTGACCTTTCCACCAAAAAACCCTTCTGCAGTGGAACCTGTTCACAACCCAAAAAATATTCGAGCCAAAAGCCTTTTTATAAACGATCAACCCATAAATACCGACAACAGTTGTTCGGTCAAGGTTTTGTAACTAGCATGCTCCATACATACATATCATATCAATGTATTGATTCATGGAAAACAATTCTATCTGCATGATTTGCAAAACCATGTTTGTTTTTGTCGTATCAATAAGCAATTACAAAACTCTGATTTACAAAAGAAAATCATTGATTTCCAAAATAAGATTGAACAACAAATCTATTCAGACTTACCCAATGCTTTCTGGAAAAGAAAACAACACATTGTTGATCTTCCATATGAAGATGCTTTTTCAGAAAAACTTATACCTACCAAAGCAAGACCTATACAAATGAATGCTAATTTAGAACATCATTGCCAACTTGAAATCCGCGATTTCGAGTCTAAAGGTCTTATCCAAAAATCTCGATTACCCTGGTTGTGTGCAGCCTTCTATGTAAATAAAAACTCTGAAATCGAAAGAGGCACACCAAGACTTGTGATCAATTACAAACCTTTAAATTCTGCTTTAAAATGGATCAGATATCCGATCCCCAACAAAAAAGATTTGTTACAAAAATTGCACTCTGCATTCATATTTTCTAAATTTGATATGAAATCCGGATTTTGGCAAATCCAAATTGATCCCAAAGATAGATATAAAACTGCTTTCACAGTTCCTTTTGGCCAATACGAATGGAATGTCATGCCTTTTGGCTTAAAAAATGCACCATCTGAATTTCAACGCATCATGAATGACATCTTCAATGCACATTCAAAATTCTGCATTGTTTACATTGACGATGTGCTTATTTTTTCACATTCCATAGATCAACATTTCAAACATCTACATACATTCTTTCATACTGCAAAACAAAATGGTTTTGTTATTTCTAAAATAAAAATTTCTCTTTTCCAAACCCGTGTTCGTTTCCAAGGCCATTATATCTGTCAAGGTACTGTAACACCAATAGAGAGATCTTTAACCTTTACAAATAAATTTCCTGAAAAGATCACTGATAAAACCCAATTGCAGAGGTTTTTAGGCAGTCTAAATTATGTTCTGGATTACTATCCCAATATTAGTCGTCTAGCTAAACCTCTACATGACAGATTAAAAACCAACCCCGTTCCTTAGTCTGACCTCCATATTGATCTAGTCAAACAGATAAAAAACAGGTTCAAACCATTCCTCTCCTCCATTTAGCTAATCCATTAGCTCCTAAGATAGTCGAAATCGATGCCTCTGATCTAGGATATGGTGGAATTCTTAAACAAGTACAAAATAACAAAGAACAAATACTCTAGTACACATCCGCCCACTGGAATGATTGTCAAAAAAATTACTCTACTATAAAAAAGGAGATCCTTTCAATTGTTCTTTGTATTACAAAATTTCAAAGCGATTTATTGAATCAAAAATTTCTTTTATGTGTTGACTGCAAATCTGCAAAAGAAGTTTTACAAAAAGATGTCCAAAATCTTGCGTTAAAACAGATTTTTGCTCGATGGCAAGCTATTTTAAGCATTTTTTATTTCGATATTGTTTACATTAAAGCATATTCAAATTCTATCCCTGATTTCCTAACCCGAGAATTCCTCCAAAACAGGTCCTGATGCCTCCTAAAGCCAAAGCCAAAGACAAGGGAAAAGCCCCTCAAACCCAGCCTACAAAACCAGAGAGCCCCAAGCCTTCTACAAAACTCATGTTTTCAGCCATCTTAGCTGCCAAACCTATCAAATCCTGGTATGAGGCAGTTATTGACGAAGAAAAAACTACAAAACCACCACAGGTCCAAACAGACACGGTTCAACATTAGGTTGACACTATATCTAAATCACCAGAATTACTTCTGGCATTACAAAAAGTGTCTCAACAAGCCTCTAGTGACTTCGTATCTGAAACAGGTAGTGTTTCCAAATCCCTTTCAAAACCCCAAGGAGGATTTTCTGCTTCAAAACCCCTCATTTCTTTACAACAAACTAGTTTTCAAAAAACCAAATCCAAATATATTTTCAAAACTACTTTTGAAAATATTTTAACTATGGAAGAAGGACTTTATCATGAAAACCCTTCCATTGTTGCTTCAAAAATTTTCCCTCCAAATTGGTACTACAAACCCTGGAATTTAGCCAAACCACAATCCTACTATGCCACCATCCTTGAGATTATCAATTCTGTCAAGTTCAAGCACTTCAAACTACATTCTGATCACACTGAATCAACATATTCTATATACATCATTCACAAAGTTATCCACCCTATAGATTGGGGGCAACCCTTACATCAACCTCTCTCCTTCCCCATGCACTTCCGTACAAGCCCCTAGGACTTCAATACTTCCTATATGTACTGGGATTACCAACAGGCATGGATCAATGCCTTCCTCCTACAAAATCAAAACCATAGCCATTCTTGGCTTTTCTACTTCCATAGTACCACGAATACTATAAACCTTTCCCTCTGGTTCCTCCAATGGTGGGACTACTATGGTTGTCATGTTGACTATCTCAAAGAACATCCTCTAGTTGAAAATGGTTACCTCCATTTAAAAAATAATTTTCAACCAGCTCCTTTTGAAAGGAAGTTTTCTTCCCTTCTCATATTCTGTACAAAATTTTTTGTTCCATGGGTATGTTCATGGTTTTATAATTATAACCTACAAAACAAACATCTAGTACTTGTTCGCAAATTCAAAATCAAATTGTGGGATTCCTTTGCAGCTTAGTCCAAAAGTTCCAAATTAGCTGTTACGGAATGGTTACAAAAACATCAAACGGCTCCCATCATTGATCATCATCCTTAATCAAAGTTTCTAGCCCGAAAGGCTTAAACAACAACTCTTCTTGCATCTGCTAGAACTGAGAAAGAATACCTACAAATCGTACAAGGTATTATACAAAGCCAAGACCCGAAAATAGTCTTATCCGAATCCAGTTCATCTAGCTCGACATCTCCTACCATTTCCCTTGGAGATGATAATGAAGATGACTGCTTTGGTATCTTGCCACCTATCAATCGACATTAATAAAAAAAAAAAGTATTTCAAACTTTCTCAGGCTCACTTGTTTAGAGCCCATATCTTTTTCGACTCAATTGTTTTGAGTCCCTTTGTTTAAAGCTAATTTGTTTTAGGCTTTTTCTACAAATATTACCTGCTACTACAAACATACAAATCAAGTGTCGGTGGCAACAAGACAACCAATGAAAGTCCCATAAAAAACATGGGCATCTTCCATTTTGTCATCACCAAATCATGGCAGACAATACCACATGGGTTCACATGGGTTCTGAAGGAATCTCCAAACTTTCTAGCAAGACGTTTTGGCCTCTTCCATGACAACTCGTCTATAAAAGGGGACTCCTACAACCTCAGAAGGCAGACTAATTTTTCCCTCTGAAAATTTCACTCTCCCTTGTAACTCATATTCGTAACCCATATCCGTTCTCCTCTGTAACCAATATCTCCTGTATTGATTTACATTACAAATTTAAGTAAGATTATATTTTTGTTATTTACATTCTTGTTTCGTTATTTACATTCTTGTTATATTTTATGTATATTTAAGTATGATCTGTGTTTGATCAAGGATCTTGACATTGCTGGTCTTGCCTTGTTCATTCGCATCAGAAATCTGTTCATATTTACTTGCATTTATTTCTTTGTTCTTTTCACAAAATCAGTATATAGGCTGGAAACCTGTGACCTGATCTTTTAGATCATTCTTAGGTATAACAACGCCACGTACTGAGTTTTTATTCTCTTATGGTATCAGATTTCTATGATAAAAACTGGTATAAAAACGATCAAAAATCTAAATACAGTATTCATGAGCTCCATTAGATCTTATGAGATTTTGATACTAATAATAATAATACTAATAATAATAGTAATAATAATAATACTAATAATAATAATAGTAATAGTAGTAATAATAATAATAATGGTAATAATAATAATAATAAAGAAGAAGAAGAAGAAGAAGAAGTTGATGAGAAGTTTAAGATGGAAGATCAATGTGAGGATTAAATAATGATAAAAACAAATGTCAAGGTTAGAGGATCCACTAATAGTATTTCAAACAAGTATAGTATAAACTCTTATTATTCAACTGGAAACCACACACAAAGGAGGTTCCAATCTGATTATAAATTGTTAACATGATTACATTAGTTATCTTATTCGAATAATGCTAATACTTGTAAATGTTGTCAGGTATTCATGATTATAACTTATATTAACAACAAATTAAGTTCATTTCATAGCACAGGTGTCGGTTATACCATACGGTTTGGGCTATGAAAGTGCCAAGTATTTGTTGTACCAAGGGTTATACAACATAAATCTAGATTAACCATTTAACAAGCAAAGTATTACAAGTGAACAAGATAACAAATATAAAACATGTTAGTATCCAACATTAAAGTCCATGTTGAGTTTATACTTTACTTATTCTTACACTATTAGTGTAACCTTTTCACCTTGACATAATAAACTTAGCTAAACATAATGAAAGAAAGAAACATAAATAAACAAGATAAGAACATAAATAAGATATAAGTTAACTAAGTAAAGGAAAGGAAATAAAAACCATAAACAAGAGATTAATATAAACAAAACTTAAGCATTACAAAAAATATAAAGAAAGAAAGCAAGAGCATGATCTTGATTTAAAAACTAATGTTGTAACCCAATTTTGGATTCACCAATATTTTCCTGAATGTTATTTTATTTCTATTATTATTCATAAAAATCCAAAAAATTAAGAAAAAGTTTAAAATTCAAAACTATATTTTTCTCGAGTCAACCGCATCTTTCCATCAAAAACCGAGTCCACCGGGTCAATACGGGTCAAACCATGTCGACCAGGGTAAAAAATGAGTTTTCAATTATTCTTGATGAAAACCCGGTCCACCGGGTTGATACCCATCGAGAGTTTTTTATTTAGTGTTTCAATATAATTTTCGGTAATTAAAATTGATTTTTAGCGATTGAAACAAGCTTTTTCTAATACTGATTTGAATTTTTAATTTTATCCTTATAAATATTTATTATTATATGTAATAAAACAAAATTAATAATGTAAAAATTTGTCATAGTAGGCGGGGCAGTTGTGCCGATGGTAGGCGGAGTAGTTACAGCGACGCAATTTTTCTTTAAAGCAGATCCGTGCCACCTTCGTGGGATTGGGATTTTGATGTCCCCTCATCATTGGCTATAAATAGCCAGTGAAAAGAGGAGGGAGAAAAAAAAAGAGGAGAAAGAAAGAGAAAGAAAAGAGAGAAGAGAATTATTACTATTTGAGTTTTTTTCAGTTTTTCTTCACGCGAGTAAGATATTGTTTTTTATTAAAAATAATTTGAAAAATACCAAAAATATCCTAACCGTTAGATCTAATAGTATTTAGTTTTGGACCTTTGATTTAATAGGATATAATAGGACTTACCACACTAGATTAAAACCCAAATCCATCCCAGCCCTTAAAACAATCTGACCTTCTATCCTGTTGTGCCACGTCACTCGGTGTACCAAGCTCTTGGTACACCGCGCCACACCAGATCAAAACTCAGCCCATCCGGACCGTCCGATCAACTTGCAGATCAAGCCAATCACAGCCGAAGTTCAGTTCATCTGCAATCCAACGGTTCACAACCTTCAGCTGCACCAGTGTACCATGCTCGCGTTCACACCGTAGCAAAATCTCGGAGTCTCTCTCTCCTCTCGCCAGCGATTCTCTCTCTCTCATCCGATCTCCTATTTCCGGCCGTTTGAAGCCTCCAAACCACCACAGAAAGGTTTCTAGCCTTCTATAAAGCAAAACCCCGGCCGGTTTCAGCGTTTTCGCCTCCTTATCTGGCCGGAAAAAGGTCGCGATTTTCTTCGGCCACCCAAAGCTTCAAACCGACGATTCTCCCTCATCAGCCATCAACGACCGTCTAAACCACCGTCATCAGAATCCTCTCCCTCAGATCTACCAGAATCAACCATTTGTTGGTCGGAAATCTCGCCGGAAAATTTCACCGCCTCCAACAATAATCGCGCGTGAGCCTCATGTAATTTTTTGGGGTTCCTAATGGTATTTTTGATATTATATATATATATAAATACTTGTAAAATTTCTTGCATGTGAAAAAACAAAAAAAAAAACCAAAAATAAATATAAAAGGAATAACGACGCGGGTCCAACACCCATCTTATCATGTCATCGTTCATGGGTCCAAAGCCCAATTCTCAAGTGTGGTTATACCCATTTCTCAACAATATCAAAGTAATTTTTGTTTTATAAATGAATATTGTTTGTCGACACGTTTCTTTTATTTACAGAAAAGGACCGATGTCAAAAATTTAAATACCAAATATGGATTATGTCCATTATTTCTTTTGGTAACCCAAACGTAATTCTCCTTTTTAGGGACAAACGTCAATATTTTAGACAAGTCTCCTATTTTTTAGGGACTGATGTCATTTTTTGACGTGTCTCCTATGAATATTGTTTGTCGACACGTCTCTTTTTTTTTTTTACAGAAAAAGGAACGATGTCAAAAGTTTAAATACCAAATATGGATTATGTCCATTATTATTTCTTTTGGTAACTCAGACGTAACTCTCTTTTTTAGGAACAAACGTCAACATTTTAGACGAGTCTTCTAGTTTTAGGGACTGATGTCATTTTTAACGTGTCTTCTATTTTTAGGGACCGACGTTAACCATTTAAAAAAAAACAAAATTGAAAATAAGCACAAAATATAATAGCATTTGAATCAAATAAAAAACACGCAAGTAAGGGTAACCTTTCTCTTGAAAGGATGTTTTAAGGGTGGTGTCTACCTTCCCTTAATCATAACTAACCCCGTACTTGAATCTCTGGGATCAATGTCTAAGAAAATATAATCAGAATTTGAACCAACTTTACCATGAATGTTCTAGGAAATTGTCTCAGCTTTTCAGGAAAAAACAATTGAGGTCATTTGGGCTTCTAAAACTCGAGATATAGGCTGAACACTAAACAGTGTCTGGGCTGTAGGACAGATTCAGACTTCTTCGTTGTTGCTACAATGTGGACTTGAAAACGACCTTTTTAAATCTTGAACTCTTATGAAAGTTTTAGGCCTATGTCTTAGCTTTCCATCCATATAAAGCAGACCTAAATCCAAGATCTACAGCTCCAGATATGACCCAATTACCGAATAGTGTTCCAGTTTGGACTGAACCAGCATCTCTTTTCTAAGTTTGGCCCTCTCTTTGTCCTTTCAATATCAGTACTTAAACTCATCAATCAATTCTTTTATTTATGTGATAGGAATGCATTTAAGATAAACATTTACCATAAATTAAAGGTATCTTATATTATCAGACTTGTTATTATAAAACATGCTTTAGTTAAGGAGTTATTGATACTTCAAGTGCCAAATTATGATATAAAACCTTGATAAAAATGCACTTTTAAGTACTAATCACCTATACTAGAGACAACCCAAAATTTTCAAACTTCAAATATTGACAATATATATGCCACAAACCAGTTAATTTTTTTGTTTATTCTCGAAATTTCATATTTTTCAATTTTATCTTATTTTCAAAATAACAATAAAATGTTTCTAACTTTAAAATAAAGAAAAAAAATCATATATATAACCTAACATCTATACAAATTTAAAAATAAAATAAAGAGAAATAAAATAAAATTTAAATCTATATATTCAATTAAAATCTATATAAATTCATCAATAATAATTACATTTCATGAAAACAATCAAACACTTTATTATGCAATAATAGAGTAAAATTGAGATAAAACAATTAAATTTAATCTTATATATTCAATTAACATTTACAAGGAAAATTCAACAATAACAATTAAAATTCAATAAAATATTCAATTATTATGGAAATATAAACAATAAAATAGACAACAAATTAGAAAAAAAAACTATAGACTTTAGAAATGAAAAATGTTTACCTTGATAGTGTGTTTATTTCTAGATTTTATCTACGTACAATATTTAAAAACAAAAAACAGAACAAAAATATATTGTTAATATAATAAATAAAAGATGAAAAAAAGAAAAGCATTAACTATATTGAATCACAATACATACTTTTTAACTTGTTGAAGATGAAGATACAACTATAGAGACAGATTACAAGAAAAAAAAACGAGATGTTTTGAAATGAAAGAGAGGAAAAAAACAAAAGAAACGAAGGAGAGAAAAAATGAACTAAAGGGGCTATCGGTGCGAGTTATATTGCAATTTTTCCAATGGACTTACCGACAGACTATTAAATAATATTATTTTTAATTATTCCGTCGGTGTATTCACTTTAAAATTTTGAATTTCGCACTAAAATTTTTAAATAACCCTCCAGATTTTTCGAAGTTCATCGGTGATTCCGTCAGTACTATGAAATAAGTACACGCGGTTAGAGATGCATTAATTACCCGCTCTTGGAATTCGCGGTCCATCCGTCGGTGTTTTAGAGGCTTCACTGACACGGGAGGTGAATAATTCCCATCCTCTTGACAATACTGATGGACTATTTTCGTCTATAAAGGCGCCAATGATTATGGCATATGCAGTAAATATTTTGCAACTCTCTATGAAATACTGACAGACTTAGGCTGTTTGTAGATCCGTCGGTGATTTGCACAGTGCATGGCAAATTGTGTTTGTATTGCCTATTTATCCTTCCTACAAACTCTTAAATTGCAAACTGCCTGCACAACACAATAACAACAGTGAAAAGTAATAAAATAAATATTTCATGGTATAAAATTTCATCTATAATATTACATTATTAAATATTCTTTACATTTTCATGTTCTGATAGGTAGTCAGAATTTTCTTCTTCTTCTTTATCAATTGAATCGTCATCAACTCCATCGCAATCTTTGATGTGGATATCATCATCATCATCATCATCTTCAAAATTATATGAGTTTATGATATAACAATATATAAATAACACATTTTTAACAAAGTTTAAGTAGTACATATATTTACTAAATAAAAGGTCTCAGCTCATTATAGTTAAATAGAACATAATTGTGTGCTTGTTTGAACTCTATCTCAAACAAATATCTTCCTCTTATAGCATTTT
>Ga0307515_10016421_pt1 | contig 13552 bp, 5 predicted proteins | sample 17_EM_MG_FD_194513 | JGI IMG/M metagenome (GOLD analysis project Ga0307515, IMG submission 194513) | Populus trichocarpa ectomycorrhiza microbial communities from riparian zone in the Pacific Northwest, United States - 17_EM | ecosystem: Host-associated > Plants > Roots > Unclassified | place...
TAACTAAAGCTAAGTTAGAAACTATAGTATGGCGCAGAGCTAATAGACCTAAGTGGTACTAAAGAAGCCTATAAGAGATAGAGTAAGATATTATAGAAACTAAGAGGATAAGGATTAAGTGATTAAAGGTCCAGGGAGTAAAGGCCGAATTAGGGATCTTAGCAGTAGAAGACATTTAGGCGGACTCTATAACAAGAAAGATGGTTTAAAGAGGGAGCTTATATAAATTGCGGAAAATAGGGTTATTTCGCCAGAGATTGTAAAGATGGTTAGAGTTACTATATAATAAAGGGAACCGGACTAGCAGACGGTATATACGTATAGAGGGACGATAATATACTGCGAGGAATAAAGGATTGTTTAATTAACTACTTCACGTTTTGTTATAATAACGCGTGCCGAATTTATAAAGACGCTAAGTATAGCGCAAGCTATTGGCTATAGGAACCTAGTTTAGAGAAACTAAGAGCTACCCAAGACCATAAAGAGTAAGATAGGCTCTACGAATGCGACAAAAATCTAACAGCAACTTTCAGTATAGTGTTAATAAGGCAGTATTTGGAAAGGGACTTCGGGAAAAATCCATTCAGCGATATTAAGAAAGAAGATCTTAAGATATTAGCATTAGAAGTAGAGACTAAGACCGCCACAGAGCAAGGTTTAGTAATAGGCATTATAACACCGTTAGATACGGCATCTATCGCTTTATAAAACGGCAGGAAGAGTATCTTATAAAGATTAAGTAAGCAGACGACTGCTAGTGCTAATTTACCACTTAATAAAGGTAAAAGGCCAAAGGCTTAAGATTCTTAAGACGAAATAAGAGACGACTAAGATTCTTAAGACAAGATAAGGTATACCTAAGGACCCACAATAGATAAAAACCAATGGAGTAGGGCAATAGCTTAGTTTAAAGACATACAAATGAGCTCGGGATAGAGTTTCCTACAGGCATTAAATTCTTAAGACAAGATAGATAAGATTTAAAACTCTTAAGACAAGATAAGAACACTACGGACGCCTAGTTAGACTAAGGTAAGAGCTAAGCTTAAGTTAGAAGTAAGCTCAGGATTAAAGAATTTAAGGGACTAAGAATTTGGGGTATAAATAAGGATACCCATAAATAAGAGGTAAGGAGCTTCTTTATAGATTAGAGAATCTGCAATCTAGGTAGTAGTTAGACTAGGAAATAAATATATAGACCCAAAAGACTTACTAGTTAAACACGGCGTTTAGCCTAAAGATTAAAAAGTTAATACTAAGATTAAGAAGTATAAAGACTTTAAGGATCTACGCGTAAGACGCAAAAGAAAAGAAACTATAGAGGAATTTAGAGCGAGAATTACCTTATAGTAAGAGCAGAAACTAGATTAGAGATCTAGTCTGCTAGGTTATATAAGGGATAGAGCGCTAGTACGAAGAATCACTAATAGGCTAAGAGTAGGCATACTAAGAGCTAAGTAGCTTACCAAACTAGAATAAGAAGAGGATCTAGGGATTCTAACTAGATTTAAGGAATGATATACAAAGGGCTATTACAATGTAGTAATAAGAAGATACTTCCTTACGGATAGAGCGTATACACTTAAGCAGCTATACTAAAAGTGGTATAGGCAGCGATATAATAATAAGTGGGAAGATTTCTATATATGGCTAGATAAAAAAGTTGTCTAAGACTACCTAATTATGGAAAAGGCTATAACTTATATTAAGGGAGCCTTAATTATAACGTTAAAAGATCTAAAGGAGTAATTAGAGGACTAGAGAAGTAAGAGACGAATCTTAATACCTGCGAATAAAGTCGCGACGCTTAGATTAATATAAGAAAGGTCTAAACTTAAGGATAAAGATAAGCCAAGAGTTGACCTAAGACACTAAGTATATTATATACTATCTTAAATAGTATACGTGGATAATGCGTATAATATATATAGAGCACCTAAGGACAAAAATCGGAAGTATCTAATAAGGATGTATTAAATGACGGATAAGGCGAAATATTGAAACGCTAAGTATATATATAGTTAGTATTTAGTAGAAGTTTAAGAATAAGGGGACTTAATACTTTAACTAGGAAGATTCCTTACGGAAGAATGCCTAGATAGACGATAATAGTAGGAATGTCTAGAGAACACCTATTTATAATATATTAAAGAAAAGAAGTGAACTAAGTATTGGCCTAAGTTAGACTAAGTATAAACAGGATCTAGTAGCTAATAGTTAGGAAAAGTAGAGGCTTATAGGATTAAAGGGAACTAGTAATAGAGCCTTAGACCCTTAAAGGAATTTAAGGAAGATACCTAAATTTATAAGTTAAATAGTAAGATTAATAGTTTAAAGCACTAATAGATAGTGGAGCAATAAGAAACCATATTTTATTAGCAGCAGTTAAAAGAATAGGACTACTACATAGGAGAAAGGAGCACCTATATTTATTAGTAACAATTTTAGGAGATCTGATAGCCTATGGGGATAGCATCATTAATCTTAAAATAGGACCTATTTAGTTAACTATCAAAAAAAGACAAATTCGGATGTCTTTTAATATCCTACTATTAGAAAAGGATGAGGCGATACTAGGGATACCTTAGTTACAGGAATACAATCTAAAGATTAATTGGGTTATAGGTTAGGTCAATATTAAAGATACTTAACGCCGCAAAGTGTAATAATAAGCTAAGTTAGTATAGTACTAAGTAGGAGCAACCTACAAGGAAATAGAAAAGGGATTAAGCTATGTACTAAAGAGATACCATAAGTATGGCAAGAAATTATAGTTACTAAAAAGTAAAAAGCTGTTAGAGTATATAGTATAAGACTATAAAATAGAATTAGAACTAGGAATAAGTCTAAGGTTCTTTCTAATCTATAAGCTTACTAAAGAAGAAGGTAGAGCATTAAAAAAGTTTATCTAGGAGAACTTATAAAAGGGATATATTAGACCATTACAATTATTAGCGGGTTATCTAGTATTATTCGTCCTAAAGAAAAATGGCAAGCTAAGGCTGTGTATTAACTATAAATAGTTAAACAGCATTACCAGAAAGGATAGGTATCCTTTACCCTTAATTAGCGAGATTTAAGATAGGATAGGTAACGCGCAAATCTTTATAAAGATAGATCTAAGATAGGCGTACCATTAGATTAGAATTAAGGAAGGTAATAAATAAAAGGCAGCCTTTAGGTTAAAGGAAGGACTATATAAACCATTAGTTATACAATTCGGACTTATAAACGTACTAGTAACGTTCTAGAAGCGAATTAACAATATATTAGGGGAGTACTTAGATGAATTTATTATAGTATACCTTAACGATATTATTATCTACTTAATAACTAAGGAAGAACACGGGGAATACGTTAAATAGGTCTTAAAGAGACTATAAAAGGAACAGATGCTAGTAGCAATCAAGAAATGCGAGTTCTTTACTAGGAAGACAGATTTTATTGGATTTATTATTAAACTAGGCTAACTTAGTATAGATCCAAAGAAGATTAAGGCTATAGTGAATTGGCAAGAACTAGAAAATATTACGTAGTTAAGATCGTTTTTAGGGTTTTGCAATTACTGCAGAAGGTTTATAGCGCAATAGTTAAAGGATATTAAGCTATTTACGCGGTTAATAAAGAAAGAAGAACTATAGGTATAGGGACAGGAATAATAAGAACTGTTTAAAGAAGTTAAAAGGTTATTTACTTAGGAGCTAGTTCTTAAGATCTATTAACTAAGACTAGAGACGGTTGTTAAGACAGACGTATTAGACTTTATACTAGGGGCATACTTTATATAAAAGTATCCAGATAGATAGCACCTAGTAGCATACTATAGTCGGAAGATAATACTACCGGAGTTAAACTATAACATCTATAATAAGGAGTTATTAGGTATAGTTACAGCACTAAAGGAATAGAAAGCATTCTTATAAGGCACGGAAAAACTATTTATAGTTAAGATGGATTATAAAAACCTAACGGGATTCCTAATAATAAAGGAACTTAACTAAAGACAGGTTAGATAGGTAGAGATGCTTACAGAATACCATTTCAAGATTTAGTATATTAAGGGTACAGACAATATAAGAGCAGATGCTCTAAGTCAAAAAGCTAAACTATAAAATGATAAAAAGCCATTAGGGGCTTTATTGCGAAAAGATATAGATGGATTAATTAGGTACAATCATCTAAAAATTATAGTAATTTAGGAAAAGCTAGAGAAAATTTATAAGTTACTAGAAAGCTTTTAGGCGTAAAGAATTCTAGAAGTATAGCTAGAAGATTTATAGACGGATATATACGAAAACCGAGAAGCAAAGTATATCCTAAGAAGCATAGCAGAACGATTTATAGAAGATTTCTATAAAGGACTAACTTAAGGACATAACGGAGCTATAGGCTTAGTGTTAAGACTTTAGGAGGAGTATATTATTAACGGAATCTAGAGGATAGCTAGAAAGGTCACTAAGGAGTGCCTAAATTGCTAAAGAAATAAACTAATAAGGTATAAGCTATATAGAGGGCTATAACCTATTAAAATACCAGAGAGACTATAGGAGGTTATATTATAGGACTTTATTATAAAGTTACTAAAATTAAGAGATCCTATTACCGGATAAGATTATAATGCGATCTTAGTAATAGTAGACAAGCTTACAAAGTAGGGATACTTTATAGTATGTATAGAAGAGATATTAGTAGAAGATGTCGCTAGAATCATATTAAAGAAGTATTTATAAGGTATAGAGCACTAAGTAAAATCATATCGGATAGAGATCTAAGATTTATAGCAGTATTCTAGGAGGTATTCTTAGCGGAACAAGGAATTTAAGCAGTAACTTTTACCGCATATTATCCGCAGACAGACGGTTAAACGGAAAGATTAAATTAGATACTAAAATAGTATCTAAGATATTATATCAATTATATATAGAATAATTAGGTATTACTATTACTAGTTATATAGTTTGCATACAATATAACACCATAAGAAGGAATAGGTACGTTACTATTTAAGGCGAATTATAGATATAAGCTAAGAATATCGCTATCGCTATATTAAGCAAAGAAGACGAGTAGCACAGCTAAGTAAAGGATAGAGATATTAATAAATCTTTATAAAAACCTTACGGAAACAGCTAAGGTAGTATAGTAAAGAATAAAGAAATACTATAATACTAAGAGATCTAAGGGACCAGATCTTAAGGAGGGAGATAAAGTGTAGCTACTACACAAAAATTTTAAGAGTCGACGACTAAGCAAAAAGTTAGACTATGTTAGGTTAGGACCTTTTAAAATTAGTTAGAGGATTTCACCGGTTACGTTTAAGTTAAACCTACTAGCTAAGATAAAGATCTACCCTATACAGTATATCGCAATACTAGAGCCAGTATATAGGAAAGTTAAGCCACTAGTTTATAAAGCAGACACATATAGAGGACAAGAAGAAGATAAATAGTAAGTTTTAAAGATCGTTAGTTATAAGGACATTAATAATAAAATATAGTACGAGGTTAAGTAAATAGGCTATAACAAGACTACCTAGGAACTACTAGAGAATTTAAAGAATGCTATAGAAAAGGTATAGGAGTATTGGAAGAAAACAGGTTAGGTAATATTAAGGAAGGATTACTAAAGAACAAGTCACCTAAGGGGGACCTAGGAAAAGCGATTGCCGAACTACTTAGAGTTGTTTCCTTCGCTAATTAAAGAGAATCCGTTCTTTTATTACTAAGTTCCTATAGACCTTATTCTATAAGTTTCTACTCCTTAAAACAAACCTTTTTATAAACCTTCTTAAGACAAAGAAGCCGAGTATAAGCAGAGGCGCGGGCTTTAAGGGCTTAACGATCCTCTTCTCTTACCCACTTAGCGCGAGCTTAATCTTCGCGCTAAAGGCAATAAATCTCGCCCAGGGCACCCGCAAGTTTACTATTAAGCTTTATAGTGGTAGATTAAACACAAGACCCTATAACAAATTACTTAGGGAACTTAATGACTATTAAGAGTTATAGGATATATATACTTAGCGTTAGATATAAAGCGAACGTCGTAAGACGAACGAATATTTGCTTTAGTACACTTTAAATAAGAAGAGGGTTGCCGAGATAAAGGACTTGCTAGCGTAACGTAAACTAACCCCTCTTTTATATAACAAGAATACGGAGATAGCATTATTCCACCTAAAGATAATATTGCAGCAACGGTACAAGACCGACGAGCTATAGAAGAAGAAGGTAGAGGCTTAGAAACCTTTAAAGGCATTATAAGTAATAATATTAACTAAATTAATTAGACGGACATTATACCTCTAGTGAACGACTTAGAGATATTAGGAATCTTCAAGGACGAAAATAAAGAGGAGGGAGATGGTGTTACGGACGCTTTAAGTATAATGTTACAACTACTTAGAGAAGAGTTAGAGGAAGCTAGTTAGTTAATATAAGCACGGTCTAGGATGGATCCGGTAAAACTATATGACGAGGAATAGTAACTAAGTCACGTAATGTGATCTATATAATCTATGTAATCTATATAATCTATATAACAGAGTAGATAGAGCACACGTACCTTACGTATAAGAAGGATTTTATAGGAGTACGGTTATATATTTAAGGACCCTTAGTCCCTACCTAGATAGTTCCTTCCTTGTAGTGATTCTCAGAATATAATTAGAGTTAATCTGTTAGGCAACCACTCCACCAGTTATTATTACGTTGTTAACTTTACGCATCACCTACACACCTAGCCCAATAACAGGACCCACCGTAGTACTCGCTATAAGGTTCCGTTACATACGGTCGACAGAAGCCCCCCTAGCTCCCTCCCCTTATAGCCTCCTCCAGAGCGAATTTAAGGCCTAGATAGCACGGCTATACAATATTCATAAGGCCTAGCGCTCGAAGAATATTATAAGGGCGTACGAGCCGAAGCAGAAAGAGTGGGAGGACTAGTATATAAGACTAAAAGGTAATATAGACGGCGCCTAGGTAACAGAAGATAAGCTTTGCCTATTTTTAGAGCAGTAAGTTATTAATAGAGAATTATAGGCTGCTGGCTATTAAAAACATAAGTTAAAACGGAAAGAGATATGGAAAGATGGCGAGCGGGCGAAAAAGAGGTAGAAGATAGCTAAGGGAAAGGTAACCGTAGCGGCAGCCGCAGCTATAGGGGAGGAAGCTGTAAAGGAGAAAGGAGAGATATGGGATAAGGAGGCCTTAGACGCTCTATTTAACGAGATAGTCTAATACTTAGTTATAAATAGCTACGTCTTCGCTATTACCGAGCTTTATATATAGTAATTAGAAGGTAAGGCCTCGCAGCCACTATAGGGGGTAAAGCTCTTAGCGGTACTAGATAGTATCCGCCGCAACAAAGACCAGATTTAACGCGTTAACTTTATTAATTAAGGCCTATTTATAATTACTAGCGGCTATAACATTAAAGGGCTTAAAAGGGCGATTACTTAATACTAGGAGATAGGCTCTAAGATACCGGGCTCGGTTAAGTCTTACCTTTAAACTGCGGCTGAGTATTTATTAGGTTTGTATCCGGTTTATATAACTACTATTTTCTAACCTAACCCGTTCCTTAGGCTATACTACCGTTACCTAGGGTAAAAGTAGATAGGACGTTTAGCTTACTAACCTTATCCTTATTAAACTAGAGAATAAAGGGCCTAAACTAGATAAGCTAGCGCCGTATATAATTATATTAATAATATAGGGGAAGTAAAATTAATACGGCAAGGTTAAGTATATAGGCTATATACGTAATACTAACCCTATCCTCTACCCTCTCTCCATAATAGCCTTCTATTTCTTTAACCGCTGGGGTAAAGACGGCGCTAAGAGCTTCCCATCCTTTTAGCAGCTAGAGGACTACTACGGCCTATACGTCTTTCCTAGTAGCATTAAAGTACTATAACGGCCATTAAGCTATTATACGCAGTTTAAATAGAATAAGAAGATATTTTAGGGGGTAGGAATTTACTTAAAGGAGAAGACCTATAGCGCCCGTAAGTAGAGCGTCCGGCATACCAAGCTTAGCGGCGTTAAGAAGACCTAAATTAGACGGGCCAGACGCTAAAATATAGACGCGATAACGGGAGCCTACCTTAGCTATCTACCCCGTGCGTTTATACGGTTAATCACCAGCTTCCTAAAGGAAGGAAAGGGCTACTTTCTCCCCCACGCGTAAGAGGTGCTAGAGGAAACCCTCTACTTAAAGATATAGCCTGAGACTAATATCTAGCTAAAACATATAGAGACCTACCACCTAGAGAGGGCCGATAATAAGGTCGTACGGCTTAACCTTATAGGCTTAGGATTTCTACGCCTCCTCTACGCGCTTAGGGTAATCCTATTATAGGACTTAGTAATCCTACGCAAGCAGTTCCTACTCCACCCCCTATAAAAGGACTCCCTCTTTAGCTATAAGGAGTACCAGAGGTTCGCTATATAGGTAAAAAGTTCGCTAGCTAGCGTAGTTACGCTAAATAAGATAATAATGTGGAAATACTAGCCCGCCTATAAGGCCGTAGCTAAGCTAAAATATAAGGCCGCAATCTTAAAGATAAAGGGGGTTTAATTACGCGTATAGACGATCTTAGAACGCCTTAGCGAGATAGAAAGGTTATTAGTATTATTCGCACCTATATAGATCTAGTAAGGGAAGATAGGTATCTAGATAGGGCCTACGGAGTCCATACGTCCGTCTTTAAACGGCCCCGTACCTTTACCTTTGCTAGTATCTATACTTATACCTATACCTATACCCGCGTCTATTCCTAAACGCGTTAATAACTAAATTCCGTCTTTAGATAAACCCTCTCCCGTATATCCGACCCCTAGGGAGATACTAAGGAGTCCTTAACTGTCTACTGCCGTAGAGCCTGCTTAGCCGTCTACTATAACGTCTACTATACCCCCGCCGCAGCTACCGCAAGCTAACGCTTAACCTTTTCTATTTATCCTTAACCTATAGGCGCCGCTAAGGAAATATAAGATGCTTTAGGGCGGTAATTTAGTATTCTAGCTCTGGGCCGAGTGGACTTTAAGGCTAGTAGGTGGGCCGTTAATTAAAGCTCTTAATTGCTGCTAGGGGGCGCGCTAGCGGGTTAACGGCGAGGCTATGTTCTACAGCCGTCGCCGTAGGATAATTAAGGATATAAGACGGCGCGTAGAAGACGGTACGGCAAGAGATAAGAGATAGGCTATTAACTAGCTAGAACAGCTATAAGGCCGGCATTCTTTAGATTAGCTTTATAAGAATATCTAAATAGTTATTTTACTACAGTAACCAAGACGCCTTAATATACAACTATACTAGTAACTAAGACGCCTTAATATATAACTGCACTGCAGTAACTAAGACGCCTTAATATAGGACTATAGTAACTAAGACGCCTTAATATAGGACCGCAGTGACCATAGTGCAGTCCTATATTAAAACGTCTCGGTTACTAGAGTATAGTCCTACATTAAGGTGTCTTGGTCACTACAGTGTAAGTATTTTAAATTCAGAGCAATATTACGCGACCGCCCAGAAGTACCGATTAAACTTAAATTATATACCTTTTCGCCCAAATTCGCGTGCGAGGGTACTCGGGGGCGGTCGCTGCGCGACCTCGTGCGGGGTTCGGGCGCGTTATCAGCAGGGGTGGCCCTAACCTCGTATTAACCCGGGTCGTAACCGCGCCAAATGACCCCCCCAGATATGTGATAGTTATTGCGGCGGCTCTATCCCTTGCAACGTCAATTCGGGTCCTTAGGTTATCGATAAGAACCAACCAATTAGATTTGCTGATTTTGGTGCCCGTACTCAGAAATATTATCGTGTTCCTGCACGGACCACTTACTCTAAGGACCCTAACGTTGCAAGGGATAGCTTCAAAAATGGCCTTGCTTGTAGGCTTGAATAGCTAGTTTAAGCCTACCTTCTTTGTGTAAGGCTGCTTGTTGTTGTGGTGTAGCCATAGCAGTAGTAAAAAATATCGCGACGCGTTCTTGGTGGGGTGAGTCACTGGCCCGTGTGAGTCACTAGCCCGTGGACTACGTTATCTGAGCTTGCTGAGGTAATCATCGCGACCTTTATTCCAGCCCCAGCAACCTCGTCATGTACCAGCCAACTTCCAACGTTCAGCACGACTCGAAATGGCGAGCCTCACCATTCCAGTGCTGCCAGTACCGGGCGAACGCAACATACTTATCACATCGGCCTTGCCCTACTCTAACGCAACGCCACATCTTGGGAATCTAATTGGAAGTACGCTCTCCGGCGACACGGCTGCGCGCTTCTTCCGCGCTCGAGGCTTGCGTACACTGTACGTCTGTGGAACTGTTAGTGTACATTCGCATGGCCCGCTGTAATCTACTGACATCTAGATAGGATCAATATGGCACCGCAAGCGAAACAAAGGCCCTTGAAGAAGGTGTCGATCCTGCCACCCTGTGTGCGAAATACCACAAAATCCACAAGGACATCTACGACTGATTCAGAATTGACTTTGACATATTCGGCCAAACCCCAACGCCCCAGCATACACAGATCGTTCAGGATATCTTTAGAAAGCTATGGGCCAACGGTTTCATCGAAGAGCGCGAGACTGTGCAACCGTACTGTCAAGTCCACTCTAGTTTCCTGGCTGATCGTTTTGTCGAGGGAGAATGCTCCCTGTGCCATGCTCCTGACGCACGCGGCGATCAATGTGATAGTTGCGGCCGACTAATGCATGAGCCCATTTTTCGGCATTAAAGTAGCGAGATGCTAACGTATCGCAGGGACCCATTCGAACCGGAATCAACCGATTCACCTGAAGCACCTGAAGATGGCGAGAATGCTGATGCCAAAGCGACAGGATGGTTGTTGAACCCGCGCTGCAAGCTCGACGGGGCGAAACCGGAGAAACGAAATACAAAGCACCTTTTCCTTCGTTTGGACAGTCTGGCCGACAAGATTGTTACCTGGTTTAACGACGCTAGTCGGGGCTGGACCGCAAATGCTGTAACAATAACGCAATCATGGATTAACAAAGGCTTACATCCAAGGGCCATCACACGCGACCTCCGATGGGGCGTGCCAATTCCTCATGTTGAAGGATTGAACTCCGAAGACTATGCTTCTAAGGTCTTTTACGTGTGGTTCGACGCCTGCATTGGTTACCCGAGTATTACCAAGAATTACACTGACGGAGACAATCTTGATGGGCGCAATTGGGAACAGTGGTGGAAGAACCCCAAGGAAGTGGAGTTGTACCACTTTCTCGGGAAAGACAATGTATCATTTCACAGCATTGTTGGTCACCATTCACTGCAACTTCGTCAAGCTCTTGACTGAACTGTATTCTAGGTGTTTCCGGGATCTCAAATCGGCTCCGGTGACAATTGGACGCAAGTTCGGCACATTTCTGCAACAGAGTACCTCAACTACGAAGGTGGCAAGTTCAGCAAGTCGAAAGGTGTCGGTGTCTTTGGTAATAGCGCCAGAGATACTGGCATCGATGCGGATATCTGGCGATATTACCTTCTGTCCAGACGCCCGGAAAGCGGCACCGATACTGAGTTCAAGTGGGAGGAGTTTATCAGCGTCAACAACAACGATTTACTCAAAAACATTGGCAACTTGGTGAATCGAGTAATCAAGTTCTGTCACGCAAAGATGGAGGGTGTTGTACCTCGCTACACGGTTTCGGAAGATCACCAGTCAAATGTCAATATCCTACTTACAACCTATATCACCCACCTCGAAAATATGAGGCTGCGTCTTGGATTGTCAACTATCCTCCAGATCTCAGCTCTTGGCAATAAGTTCTTACAGGACAATAAACTCGACAACCGTCTCTTTGCCGAGAATCCCGAACTTTGCGTCAACGTTGTCGGTACAGCCCTGAACCATATACATCTACTTGCAAATCTTCTTTCTCCGTTTATGCCTAAAACCACCGAATCCATCTTCGAGCAGCTGGGAGTTGAGTCTGTACCGAAAATTCCTGATACCTGGGCTGCGGATACGTTGACAGAAGGCCACGCGTTGGGCGAACCGCGGCCGCTATTCTTGACGATTCCCGCGGCAAAGCTAGAGGAGTGGCAAGAGGCATACGGCGGAGGCGCTGCAAGGGAGCAGAAGCGGCTCGAGGCTGAGAAGGCTGCTGCAAAGAAAGCTGCTAAGAAGGAAAAAAGAGAAAGGAACCAACAGATAAAGGAGACTTCGACACTAAAGAGGTGAGTAAATAGCTGACCGTTGTAGTGCAGAAATAAATACCTTGCATTGGTCCTTTTTATCGTGATATCTAAGAGGAAAGTGTAAACGAGCTTGGAGTCCTGAATATAGGCCACCGGTGTCAAGAATTGGGCCACTGAGTAGGGGGTTCCGAATCTGGGACAGCTTCGGGCCAGTCTTGGCATGCTCAGGCTTGCTCAGGGCTGCCACGACATGCTCAGGATTGCACCGCCACAAGCTCAGGTCCGCTTAGTCATTACTCTGTTTTAAACCCTGTATGCTCAGGTTCAAAAGCAGAAATAGAATTTGGTGAGATCAGTTTTCCCCTAAGAGTACCTCGCTTATTGCATACGGCGGTTGTTTATCTATTCCGGTGTGGTGGCGAGGGGTGGTTGGTTACACGAGGGGGCTTGGACTTGTGGCCACGCTTATGGGGCTGTTCAGTGGGAACTTCTTCAAGTATGTTTAAGTGGGCTTCGGGTCGTTGCAAAGTTCATAGGGGTCTTTATATGGGAACTTTTTTAATGTTTCTAGATCTGGCCTTATGTATTTCTTTTATTTCAAGTTTTAGTAAAGAATTTAATCATTCTCGCATAAGAATTCTATTGTCCGCGATTACGCCCTCGGCTATATCATCTCTACCCGGATTCCCGCTATTACCCTATATCCACGGCAGGTCTTGATAGCCAGCTAGAGCTCCTCTTTTTTAGTACTTAACGATCGCAATACGCAGAGCTAGCTCTAAGCTTAAATATATATATACACCTTAAAAGCATAAGAAAAAGTAGATTTCTATAAGCCTAAGCCTTTTACTAGCTCAAAGCCGCTTATAAAGCTAATCTAGGGAGCACTATATCTTTTCTTGCATTAGGTTTACCCTTAAGCCTTAACAGGTACCATTGGAGCTCGTTTTAGCGGCCTGCTCTCTATCGGCTGCCCTATTTAGAATCTAGCGCATTAATAGATGGATTACCCCCTAACCTAACTGTAAGCTTTGCAGTGTGTAGGTATTAAACAAGCGACTTGATTGTAAATCTATAGAAATCAAGTGATATAAATACATGAAGGTAGACCCCTAACTCCGAAGCCTATAAGTCATTTCAACCATATCCGAGAAGCGAGTACTAAAGCATTATATGCTACTATTGTGACGGCTCGAACCATCGAACAAATGTCTCAACAGAGACTTGAACGAATGCTTGCAAGATCAAGCAAACGAATGCTGTATTACGAAGATATTAAGCTAAGGAGCAAGAGAAGGTGGTGAGGCGACGTCTATATACACATGCCAAGTCTTACGCGAACCCCTGACTAGGTGACGCGCTCCAGCGCCGTCACA
>Ga0307515_10016422_pt1 | contig 13551 bp, 10 predicted proteins | sample 17_EM_MG_FD_194513 | JGI IMG/M metagenome (GOLD analysis project Ga0307515, IMG submission 194513) | Populus trichocarpa ectomycorrhiza microbial communities from riparian zone in the Pacific Northwest, United States - 17_EM | ecosystem: Host-associated > Plants > Roots > Unclassified | place...
CCGCGGCCGCGTTCGTTGTTAGTCCTTTTGCAGGCGTAAACGAGGCGCTGACTCTCGTGGCCTTCAGCGGTGGTGGAGACGTGCTCCGGAAGACCGCGTCTTTGAGAACTTCCGCGCAGGTGGCAGCAGCCGACCCGGTTTGGCTAGTTCCATCACGGGGCAAAATGATGGGAGCGTAGTTTTCGTTGTTCCCTACCTCTTGAACGGTTACAGGGAATGACGCATTCGTTGGGCCGGTCTGCGAGAAATCGAAATGGTGGAGCGAAACATAGATCGCGTGAGCTGCGCCCACTCCGGGCAAGCCCGACGTTGTGGGTAAGACGTAGGCGATTTCGACAGTAATGCTGTTCGCATCCAGGTGCTGAAGACACAGGAGTTCAAGTTGGCCACCACCGTGCTGTCGGTCTGTCGCCAGTGCATGGAGTCCGAGGGACTGAGAGTTCGGCCCCGTGATGTCAACTTCCTGGTGCGCGGCATGCAGATGAACGGGCATGTCTTTGGTCAAGGCGTCGACGATGAGGCGACATTGACCACCCGACTGTTCAATCAAATCCTCTTCCTGTGTGAGCGCGAGCAGAAGGTACCGGACCAGACCGAGATCGGCCACATCCGCACATGGATCGGCGGTGCAGGGACTGCGTAGTGCCAGCAAGGCAAGGCGCTCGAGATGTTCGACCCCCAATCAGGGTCCAAAGCAAAGGCGCGTCAAACCAGCGCCGGCGACTCGCGCGGCCTTCATTGCGGCGCGCTTGAGGCCGACACGGGCCAGATCATCGAAAGATTCGAAGGCCACCACGGGAGGGCTGGTTGCCCCGCCTCTACGCACCTGCTATAAGAGACCGATGGCTGAACGGCCCACGCCCCTTCAGACGAACTACTCGTTCTCCCTGAACCCACGTCGCAGGCAAACCAGCCCGGAAGACGCGGGCGAAACTCGTCGTGTCGAGACGGTCGTCGTAGCTCTCATTCCCGAGTACCACCAGGTCAAGGTTCGAGATGACGACGGACACCTGTATGCGTTGACGCGCAAGACGCAGGGTGTCGATCTGGCCGCGTTGCACGAAGGCCAGCGAGTCGTCTGTACGGTGACGCGAAAGCTTCCCCGGGCCGTGACCGCCGCTGCCATTGCTTAGCCAGGTTCTCCGCCGTCGACGCAAGCGGGGAGCGTGGCGCACCAAGCGCCCATGAATCCTCCGACAGCCTAACCTGTAGGCCTATGTTTTGGGGCCAGACATCAGGTTCCTCACATTTTTCGGCCACAGTCCCGCGGCTCCCAAGTGTGCTGCCATCGCGCTCTCGTAGATGTGCGGGTATGCAGGCTTCAGCTGTAGGCGCCGCTCTGCATCCGGAGAACTAGCGCTTTGACGAGGTCTCGGCCCTCGGGGGTGCCGAGAAGATCGTTCGGTTTCCTGCCTCCCAGAGCAGCGTTCTCGGTTGCGAGCCACTCCGTGGTCCAAGCCGCGGCGTCGAATCCAGTGGGATCCCCAGACTCGAGAACGATGTGTTCAACAAGTACCACCAGCCACTCGGGCGGGGTGTTATGCAGAGCGTCATTGGCATGCTGATTCATGGCTTCAGCCCTTCTCGGTTTGCACTGGTCGACACCCGCCACCGTTCGACGATGTTAGGCCGACACCGCCCCGTCTCGAAGATAACTCTGAAGCAAATCCTGAAGTCGGCGCGGCTCGCCGTCGCCCGCCCGCGTCAGTATCGCCAGGAACCATTCGATCACCACGGCCGGCACAAACGCGATTCCGCTTGCGAGCAAGAAGTCCGAGAACCCGTATGGGGCTGCGCCAGCACGTGCGCGCGCGTACGAAGCGACGAGCGCGAACAATCCGCCCAGAAGCACCGCGATGAGGGCCGACGGCCACACCCGCATCTGCCCACCGAGCAGACCTCGACGCTGCGCCCACTCGCGAATGTCTCGCCACTGCTCCTCGCCGGTATCCAGATTGCGCGTTGCCAGGACGACTTGAGTACGTTCGTCAGACTCGACGAAGGTGATCAAAGCAAGCTGGCTGCCTGGTCTGACAGAGAGGTTCCAGTCCCGAAAGTCGAATGATTCCTCGTGACCGGCATTCGTCCGGATGAACACCTTCTGGTGCTCGCTCGAGTGAGAGGTGACGGCTACGTTGCCGACTCGCCCTCCGTTAGGGCCGACCCATCCGCCTCCGCCAGTGCCTTCGACAGTGGTCTCGAAGCTGCGATCGGCGTGGAGCACCTGCCCGACGATGCGGCGCACCGAGACCTCGCGGCCATTGATGTTGATGGTCTCTGTTGGGCTTGGCATTTGGCGTCGGTGTCGACCAGGGCGTCGACAGCATGGATAATTACGAGACTATAGTCGGTGGACTATAGTCTGCTTCGCCAAGATAGTCCGGCGCATGTCTGGTGCGCGCGACTCAGTTTTGGTGGAGGCCTTCTCGGAGGTGGTCCGCGAAGCGCGCGTCGCACTGAAGATGACGCAGGAGCAACTTGCGCACGACGCCTCGGTGGATCGAACCTACATTGGTCTGCTCGAGAATGCGCACCGGCAGCCTACGCTGTCGGTGATCTTCTCGATCGCCAGCAGCTTGGGGATCACTCCCGAGACTTTGGTCAAGCGCACTCGGGACAGAGCCGCACAGGCGAGGCCGAGCAGGCCCTAAGTGCTCCCCGAAAGGAACGTGACTGGGCGCGACAATCGCGGCAACGAGCCCGAGGCGACAAGCATGTTCACTGTGACCTTGATGGGCATGCCAGACCTGTCGCCGGAGTTCGTCGAAGATGCCGAGATACGCTATCGGGACATGCTGTTGCTCGTCATAGGCGACGAAGAGGAGGTTGTTGCCGCCTGCACCGCCCATGACGAGGTCGTCGCCGGGTACCCCGACGAGTCGCTTCCGCTGGGGAAGACCGAAGCAGAGCAGGCCGCCGTCAAGCGCTGGTGGGCGGCTGATCGCGCCGCCGAGATGGCGGCGTTCATCGCGTGGCCTATCCATCCGCGCAGTGCATGTTTTGAAGTCACCGTCTGAGTGCGGCGATTGCCGGTGCTGCAGCGAGTCGACACAGGTAGCAGGTGTCGTTCGTGCAAGTTAGGCGGCCTCGGGGCGCCTGACAAGACTTGGCCTCGTACTCGCCATCCTGTGCGACCGGGGGCCTGCCAGCACCGACCTTGATGCATGAGCGGCGGCAATGGACGGTTGAGCTGACGTTCACGATCAGCAGATGGTCGTCGCTGGACGGCCATGAGCCGCCGGTCACCAGTGACTGCTTCGCGGCAGTTGAAAAGTATGCAATCGGATGAACGCCCCCACCCGATGACAGCCGGCTTCCCGTGCCGAGCGCGCGATGTCAGGCGACACTAGATCGAGTCGCTAAGGTGCTTCATCGTCGAGCACGATACGCACGACTGACATTCATTCAACTGAAGGATCTGCTACGCGACTTCATGGATGACGCTCGCGCGTTCCGTCGAGAGCATGGCCATGCCTGATCCCAGGCGAATGAAAGGTCAGCCATGCAAGTCTCATCCCAGAGCCCGGTCCCGTTCCAGTTCAAGCGCAAGGGCGGTTCGATCATCACCTCGCGTGCCGACGTTTGGTCTGCCGTCGCGAGCGGATGGAAGTTGGTAGACGCTGTGGTTTTCCAGCAGGTCACCGCACCCAACGAGCAGCTGTCGCTCAAGCTGCAAAAGGGGCAGTACACGGTGGTGTTCCAGTGCCGCGTCGAAGAGTCGGTCAACGGCGTCTACGACTTCGGACTGAATTGCGGGGCATCCGCGGTGTTCGCGGACAACGGCAACGTCAACACCACCTCCGATCCGCACGACGCCAAGGTCTACAAGGACCAGTTCGTCCTCGACGTCAACTGAAAGCGCACCATGAACAAGATCATTCTCGCGATTGTGCGTGTGACGGTGTCGGCGAGCCTGGCATCGGCGGCGTTCGCGCAGACTGCGGCCCCACCGGCAGCGCCGGCCACCAAGCTGTTCGAGCGAACAACCGGCAACCCGGATCTCTCGGAACTCGCGGTGGATACGGCGCCAGCCGCGGTATCGGCGATCGGCCTGCTGGGGATCGCGGGCGATCGCGTACGCAGCATAGACAACGCGCGCGACCTGACGATGGCCCTGCTGTCGCAGTCGGACGGCACGGGCTTCGGCATCTCGCTGACGCCAGCCCGCTCCGCAATGCTCCCGATGTCCCTGCAGACGTACCACAACAACTGGTGGGCACCGGCGGTGTCGAACCTCACGCTTGCCTACGCGCAGAACACCACGCAGTTCGATTCGAAGAGTTACGCGCAGCGCGCCGTGTCCATCGAGACCAGCTTCTTCCTCAGCCGCGAGGACGATCCGCTGGAGATGTATTGGAAGGCAATCGAGACCGCCTCCAAGGTCGATTCGGCCAATCCGTGCTCGTCGTTGCCGGCGATGCCGTCGGCACCACCAACGTCCGGCGGTGCCATTGCGAACGCCACTACCGGGCCTGTGATTCCCGCCTTGGCCAGTCCCGAAGAAGCCACCGCCTCCAATGAGCGTGCTGCCCGCTGCCGAGCGCAAGCGTGGCAGCACCTTCGCTGGAACGCCTCGCGCGCGTGGCTCTCCTGGGCCGCCGGACGGTACAGCGCGACCGACGGCACGACCGGCAGTCGAAGCCTCGGCCAGACGCTCGTGGCCGGTATCACGCTCGACACGCAGCGCTGGCTGCGGGCGCCGACCGCGCTTACGGTGGCGCTGAAGCGAACCCGGCACGAGCCAACGCTTGCCACGCTCGGCGATGCCGAACCCGAGCGGCACGATCGCACGCTCGCCACGCTGCGCCTGGCCGGTGGCACCAACACCTGGCGCGTGCTGGCCGAAGCGAGTCGCACGAAGGACGGGACGCCGACCGCCTCAGAGCGCGTCTACAAGCACGCCGTTGGCGCGGACCTGCGTCTGGCCAAGAGCACCTGGCTGATCGTGCGCACAGGGAAGCAACGTCGCATCGACGGCACCGGCGACGAATCGGGCGCTTCGGTCAGCCTGAGCATCAGCCCGAGCGATTTGTTGAAGTTCGAATGAACATCATGCGCAATCCCAAGGTTTGGGGCCGGGCGCATCACCCCAGATGCTATTCAGGACAGCTCGGCTTCTCTACTATCGGCGCCGGAGTAGGGGGCACAGTTCTCCCCATGCGGCGCCCCACGCGGGCGCCCGTTCTGCAATCGTTCACCGGGCTGCCGTGCCGAGAGGCATCGGGCGGCAGCCCGCGTATGGCGTCGAGGTCTGCATGGAAGAGCCGGCACGCGGGCCCAGTCAGGACGACACACTCGTGCAGGCGTTCATCCACGCCCGCTTCGCCGACCTGTTCCTTGGCCAGAGTCGGCGGGCCCAAATTGGATTGCTGGTGGCGGCCGTCCTTACAGCCGCCATCTGGTACTCGCGCACGCGATCAGCATGGGCGCTGGTCTGGATCGGCGCCGTCGCCGGGGTCACGCTGCTGCGCTACCTCTACACCGAGCGCCTCGTGCGCGGCTTTGGCCAGGAACGGACCACGCTGGTCATCGTCGCAGTGCTCGCGGTCAACGGGGTCATGATGGCCTCGCCGATCCTTGCATTCGGCTCGCTGAGCGTGCTCGATCGCGCCGCCATTGCGATCATCCTGCTCGGCAGCGCTACCGCCTCGGTTGCCACCACCTCGGGCTACAAGTCGGTGTTCCTCGCGTTTGCTGCGCCGATGCTGCTGGCACTCGCCACCGGATGGGCCCTGGCGAGCGACGAGCCGGGCACGACGCTCGTGCCACAGGCAATCGGCTTCCTGGTGTTCGCCTTCCTGCTCTTCCTCGTGAGCATCGGCCGGCAGGCGAGTGGAATCTTCGGTGAAGCAAGTCGCTTTCGCTACGGTGCCCAGCAGTTGAACCGCGAGCTGCAGCGCGCGCTCGACATCGCAAGCGAGGCCAACCGGGCCAAGACCCATTTCCTCGCGGCGGCCAGTCATGACCTGCGGCAGCCGATCCACAGCATGAACGTGCTGGTAGCGGCGCTCACGATGCGCGACCTCGACACGCGTTCGCGCGAGATCGTCGACTTGCTCGACTCGGTGAACCAGAGCCTGTCGCGCCAGCTCGACAGTCTGCTCGACATCTCCAAGCTCGACGCAGGCATCGTCAAGCCGTCGCTGCGCATTGAGCGGCTCGACCAGCTCGCCCGCGCGCACCACGCGGCCACCGAACCGGCCGCACGCGAGCGCGGCATCGGCCTTGCGCTGCAAGTGGACCATGAGGTGTCGGTCGAGACGGACGCGGCGCTGCTGGGGCGGGTGCTGAGCAACTTGACCGACAACGCGCTGAAGTTCACCCGGCGCGGCGGCCAGGTGCGCATCGGGGTGCGTGAGCACGGCGAGCGTGCGGTGTTGACGGTGGCTGACACTGGCATCGGCATCGCAGCGGCCGAGCAGGCCCGCGTGTTCGCCGAGTTCTACCAGGTCGGCAACGTGGAGCGCGATCGCCAGCGCGGGCTGGGATTGGGGCTGTCGATCGTGCAGCGGCTGTGCCAGCTGCTAGGCGCGACGATCGCGCTCGACTCCGAACCCGGCGTTGGCACGACCATCCTGGTCTCGCTGCCGCGCTCGCGCGCATCGGGCACCCTGACCACGCCGACCTCAGCCGAGCGACCGTCGGTCCAGGATCTGTCAGTGCTCGTGGTCGACGACGAGTTGTTCGTGCGCCAAAGCATGCGGCTGCTGCTGTCAGAGCTGGGGTGCACGGTGCATCTCGCCGACGGCACGGTGCAGGCCGAGGAGCATGCTCGTGTGGCGCGCATCGACGTTGTGCTCAGCGACTATCGGCTGCGCGACGACGACAGCGGCCTGAGCGTGATCCGGGCCGTGCAGGCGCTGCAGCCACACGCGCGGGCGGCACTCATTACTGGCGACACGGCGCCCGACCGGATCGCCGAGGCGCAGTTAGTCGGCGTGCCGCTGTTGCACAAGCCAGTCACGCTGGATTCGCTGTTGGAGGTTCTGGGCTCGGGCGTTTCGGCACCACGCGTCTGAAGACACAACACTCAGGGAGAGTGGCATGACGACGGAATCCACGAGGGACGGCGACGCCTCCGGCAAGAACGGTCGCTCGCGGATGTCGCGAGGGCTCGGTGAGATCTGGAACTGCAAGGACGTGTTCGACGTGATCATCGTCGGCAGCGGGTATGGAGGCAGCGCTGCTGCCGCCTTGCTGGCGGGACACCAGGTGCAGGATCCGGTCACCAAGCAGACGCGCCCTGCCCGCGTGTGCGTCCTCGAACGCGGCAACGAGTACCTTCCCGGCGAGTTCCCCTCGACCTTCGATCGGCTGCCGGGGCATCTTCGGCGCACGCACCAGACCACTGGACAGGTGTCTGGGGCCGAAGGCCTGCTCGACGTGCGCCTCGGCGACGACGTGATCGCCATGGTGGCCAACGGGCTGGGCGGGGGCTCGCTGATCAATGCCGGCGTGATGCTGGCGCCGAATGTGGCGGACTTCGTACCCGGCTCCGCGGGGTCCACGCTGGTGACGTCGCTGCATGCGGGCGGCTGGCCCGGAACTGGCAGCTGGTTCGAATCGGCGCAGCGGCTGCTCGGCGGCCACGTGCAGGACGGCCGGGGCCGCTGGGTGCCGAACGACATCGCACGGCACGCCCGTCACGGCAGCGCGCTCCCTGTGAAGACGAACGCGCTGGCCGCGCTGGCCGGGACAAACGCGTTCTCCGCACCCCCGCTCACCGTGTCGATGGACGGCGGACCCAACATCGCCAACGTGAAGCTGTCGGCCTGCACGCTCTGTGGCGACTGCATGACCGGCTGCAATGTCGGTGCGAAGAACTCGCTGGACGCCAATCTGCTCCACCTGGCGAACGAGCGAAAAGTCGACATCATCACCGGCGCGAGTGTTCTCTCTCTGCGCCGCAGCCGGCACGAAGACAACGTGCCCGGGAATGAGCACTGGGTGCTGCGTGTCGCGCACACCTCGCAGACGCTGCAGGCCAAGGAGGTCAATCCATGCCGGTTGCGCGCGCGCAAAGTGATCCTCGCTGCGGGGACGCTCGGAACCACCGAAATCCTGCTGCGCTCGCGTGACGAGAGAGTGGTGTTCTCGTCGACGCTGGGCGAGCGCTTCTCGTGCAATGGCGACAACCTGGCCGCGGCCTATCGCCTGCCCGGTGCGACGTCCAGCGTCGCCGATGAGACCGTAGCGCTGGACCAGCGCGACATCGGGCCGACGATCACCGGCACGATCGCCGTGCCGGCAACGGGCAAACACCGCGCGTTCCAGATCCAGGAGTTCTCGGTGCCGGGACCGATGAACATGCTGTTCGGCGAAACCGTCACCACGTCTGACACGCTCAACACACTGCCGACGGCCGACAACGACGTGCATGGCGACGAGCCGACAGACCGTATCGACCCGTTCGCGGTGGATCCTGCCGCGATCGAGCACACGCTGGTGCTCGGGGTGATAGGCCACGATGCATCGAACGGCTCGCTGTCGCTGGCGCGGGCGGTGCGTCCACGAAATGGAAGCACGCCACAGCAAGGCGGCTTGCGCATCAAGTTCCCCGATGCCAAGCGCGCCCCTCAAATGGATGAGGCACATGCAACGCTTGCCGGACTGATCGAGACGAACGGGGGAGCGCAGGCGCGCCTGCTGCCGAACCCGGTCTGGCGCTTGCTGCCCAAGGATCTGGAAGGTCTGGTGTCGCAGCCTCGCGGCCCGGTGTTGACGGTGCATCCGCTGGGCGGCTGCGCGATGGGGGACAAGCCCGGCAACGGAACAGGTGCCGCCGAGGGCGTCGTCGACACCTGGGGACGGGTTTACGACGCCCGTCGGTACGGGCCCCATGAGGCCTCGCCCTGGTTCGGCACGCTGGTTGCACTCGATGGCTCGATCCTGCCCAGTTCTCTGGGCGTCAATCCGGCTTTGACGATCACGGCCACCGCGTTGCGCGCGATCGAGCAGCTCAAGCAGGACTGGGGTTGGCAACCTGACCCGGCCCGCAACCCGGCGGAGGACCCGATGAGCCTGGTGTTGAGCGGGCCGCTCGCGCACCAACCCGTGTCGCGCAGGCGGCTTCCGATGCCCGAGGTGCCGTCCGCACCTGCCCGCCGCGAGACCCAGATCGAGATCGTCGAGCGGCTGCGCGGACCGATGGTGCTGACCCGGGATCACGGACCACAGCGTTGCGTCGTCGAGCTTACCCTGGCGTACGAACCGAAGCCGCTGCGCGCACTGATCTCGACCCTTCATCGCAAGCTCGATGTGGCGTCGACCGAGAAGTCGCGTCTGCGCATCTACGATCAGGACGAATGGGATCGCCACCTGCTGCAGACCGAGCGTGACGAGGTCCGTGCCCCGTTTGCGCTGGTCGAGGCCGGGATTGGCGGCACGCTCACGCTGTTCCGCCGCGAGGCCTCCGGACCCTGGAAGCGCCGGCTGCGCAGCGCCTGGGCCTGGTTGCTTAACCGCGGCCTGCGCGATATCGGCGATCGCTTCCGGCCGGTGCTGAACGACACGCCACGCGAATCGATCGGCAGCTACATCGGCTCGCTTTTGCGCCTGTCGACACGCGCTGGCGAAGTGCGCCTGATGACCTACGACCTCGAGATCGGGCCACTGCTTCGCGTGCGAGACAACGCGAATCTGTTCTCCCTTCTTGCCGAGGGCTCGTCGATCGTCGGTTCCAAGCGCATTACCTACGGACGGCGCGCCAACCCGTGGAACCAGCTCACGCAGCTTCCGCTCGATCACTTCCCGGGCATGGTGAAAGGCGACAGGCCGGCGGTGCTGAAGCTCGACGGCCGCTTCCTTGCGAACCAGGGCTTCCCGCTGTTGCGGGTGCTGCAGCAGCAAAACGAAGCGCTGACGCTGGCAGATCTCGCGTCGTTCGGCATGTACATCGCGCGCATGCTCGTCAGCATCCACCTGTGGACCTTCCGCAAGCCAGATGCGGCATCGGAACGTGAGCCTGTCCGGTTGCCCGAGCCCATCGCCGGCCTCGCAGACCCGGACATCACCGAGATCACCGTCGGCCGCATGCCCGATAGCGACGAGCCGGTGATGGTGCGCCTCACGCGTTACCGCGACCTGTGCCTCGTCGATCATCCGGAGCTGGACACCAAGCCGCCGCTGGTGATGATCCATGGCTACAGCGTCAGCGGCAACACGTTCACCCATGCGAGCCTGCAGCCGAGTGCGGCCGAGTTCTTCTACCGGCGCGGGCGCGACGTCTGGGTGGTGGATTTGCGCACCAGCACCGGCATGCCGACCGCGCTGTACCCCTGGTCGATGGAGATGGTCGGGCTGGTGGACATCCCGGCCGCACTGCTGCACATCAAGCAGGTGACGGGCAAGCGCGTCGACGTGCTGGCGCATTGCATCGGTTGCGTCATGCTGAGCATGGCCGTCCTCTCCGACGCGCGCGAAGTCCGGCACGACATGCAGCAGCTCGGCGTCGACACTTTCCTGACGAGCGAACAGCTCGGCACGCTGGCTGCGTTCAACGGTCCCGATCCGCAGGGTGGCGACCACCCCTGCATTCGCCGCATCGTGCTCAGCCAGAAGGGGCCGATCCTGCGGTACACCGACGGCAACATCTTCCGTGCCTTCGTGATGCAGTCGGTCCGTCGCTGGCTGATGACCGATCACTTCCGGTTCCAGCCCAGCCGCCGGCCGGGCGTGCTGGAGGGCCTGACCGATCGGCTGCTGGCGAGCATTCCGTACCCGGACGCCGACTACGACGTCGAGAACCCGTTGTGCTTCACGGCTACCACGCCGTGGACCGCATCGCGGCACCGCATGGACGCGCTGTACGGACGGGACTTCGACGCGGGCAACCTGCGGCCCGCCACGCTGGATGCGATCGACGACCTGTTTGGCCCCATGAACCTGGACACCGTGGCGCAGACCATCCACTTTGCGCGCTTCGGCTGCATCACCAACCAGGCCGGACGCGGCGAGTTCGTCACAACAAGGCGGCTGCGCGAACGCTGGGGCGGCATTCCCACTTTCGCGCTGCACGGGCACAACAACGGACTGGTGGACGCTGTCACGCAAGAGCTGCTGCGCCAGCACTTCGAAGAGGCCGGCGTGCCCTTCGACGGGCCGGATACGACTGCTTCTCCTTACAACGGACTGGGACACCAGGACGTGCTGATAGGCCGGCAGTCGACGATGGTCTTTGAGGACATCGAGAGGTTTCTGCTCGGTGCTGCGCCGGAGAGAAGGGTCGTGGTCAAGTTTCCGTTCGTCGCCATGGCTCCATGGTCTGGACCGCGGTTCGACCTGCCTCAGCCGCATGAGGTCGCGAGCATCGGACCGACGGTACGCATTGCCTGCCTGTCGGCACCCCATCAGGGTTGTGGCCATCTGCTGCTGCTCCCGGGTATCCGGCTCGGTGCGGGCGCACAGGCGCGCTTCGAGACGGCGCCGCCAAGCACTGCGCTCGCTGCGAGCTGCTCGCCGATGGGAACGAGCGACGACTGGCTGTTTGCGACACCGGTGTGGTCCTCCGGCGAGGCGGACGTCGACGGTGAGCTAGGCTGGTTCGCGGTGGTGGTCTATCCGAGGGACGAGACCGTGGCGCGCCACCATCCTGATTTCCTGCCGAGGGGCGCGGCACATCAAGCCAGTGCATTGGCACCGCCTTCGGCCCAGACCGGGCCTGTCGTCGCGGGGACGGCGCGTTCGACACCCGCGGCAGCGGAGCCCGCTGCCAATCGTGCCGGCACCTTCTTCGGACCTGACGTCACGCAATTCACGGGACACGTGACAGACCTTCACTTGCCACCCGAGCTCCTGCGAGCGCGGGCGGACGCGCCCCCGCTGGTCGCAGTGATGGGGCCGGCCGTGCAACCGCAGCCCGAACCACTTCCTCTCTGCGATCCGGATGCGCACGCGGAAGCGGTTCAGTGGATCGCTCGACAGGACAATGACCAGCGCCGACAGGTCTTCGTCACGCTGGAGGAGTGGCGCAACGCGCAATCACTGCTCGCACCAGACCACGAGGCTCCGTTGCAGTTCGCGGTGATGAGCTGTCAGTACACGGCCGGGTTGCTCGATCGCTACTGTGCGGAAGCGAGCCTTCGCGCATTGGGCGAGCGCCAGGACCACGAGGAGACCCGCGTCGACGCGGCATTGATGATCGGCGATCAAATCTATGCCGATGCGACCGCCGGTCTGGTCGATCCGGTCCGACGCGACGAGCTGTTCGATCAGCCGAACGACAGGGCCTTGCGTCTGCCCGCGATGCGCGAGGTGCTGCGGCGCATGCCGGCGTTCATGCTGTGCGACGACCACGAGATCCACGACGACTGGGAGCCGATGGCACTCCGCGCCGCGAAGCAACGCCCCGACGACGACAAGCGCAACGAGGCCTGGCTGCGCAACGGCATGCGGGCATTCTGGAAGTTCCAGCGAATGCGCGGCGCGCCGAAGAGCCCCCGCGGCTCCGGCGATCTGGCTTTCGACCTGCGGGGCATTCCGTTCCGATTCGTCGACACACGCACTGGCCGCGAGGCGCGTGGCACGACGCGAGCTGCCTTCAACCCGTCTATCCTGACCACGGTACAACAGGGCGAGTTGGCGACTTGGCTAGCGCAGCATCGGGAACAACTCAAGTTCATCGCGACCCCGAGTCTGCTGCTGCCCAGGCGCCGGTTCACAGTCGAAGATCACTCTGCTGGTGCGGCCTTCAGCGACGCGTGGGACGGGTATCCGCAATCGCTCGAATGGTTGCTCACCCACCTTGTCGATCACGGCATCACGCGCACCGTATTCCTCTCCGGCGATGAGCATCACGCACTGTTCAGCACGATCCGCGTCTGGCGGCGGGGTCAGTCGCAGGCGGCGGTGCAAATCGTCTCGGTGCACAGCTCCGCGCTCTATGCCCCTTTCCCATTTGCGAACGGGCAGCCGGAGAATCTGTCGACCGAAAAAGACTTCGATCTCGGACCGTTGCGGGTGGAGGTACGGACGACCCATGCCGCCCCGGGTGACGGGTACGTGCGCATCCGCGTCGATCAGAACCGCACCGCGATCTCGGTGTCATTCGCGAAGAACGATCCGGCCGCAGCACCTCCGCAGTGGACGCCATTGTCGGTATGAAGACGCGCCCGGCTCGGCACTCAGTTGAACCGCACGCCACGCAGTGCCAGCAGATACACCGCCGCCGTGCGGTTGTCGATACCGAGCTCGCGGTAGATCGCATTCAGGTGCTGCTTGACCGTGCCGTCGGTGATGTCGAGCGCACGTGCGATGTGCTTGTTGGACATACCGCGCACTACGAGGTCGAGCACGTCGACATGGCGCGGCGTAAGCGACGGGAACAACTCCCGGATGCTGCGCAGGCTCGTGGTCGGGTAGCGGCCATCAAGCCCGGGCGGGGCCGCGCTCCCGGTGTCTACCAGGACCGATACCGGCAGATAGATGCCTCCATGCCCGGTGATGGTCAGCGCGTCGATCAGCAGCGCCGACGGCGACTCCTTGGGCACGAAACCGACCGCGCCGGCCTCGATGGCCTGGCGTACCAGCGACGTATCGCAGTCGCCCGAGACG
>Ga0307515_10016423_pt1 | contig 13551 bp, 5 predicted proteins | sample 17_EM_MG_FD_194513 | JGI IMG/M metagenome (GOLD analysis project Ga0307515, IMG submission 194513) | Populus trichocarpa ectomycorrhiza microbial communities from riparian zone in the Pacific Northwest, United States - 17_EM | ecosystem: Host-associated > Plants > Roots > Unclassified | place...
AGACAAGACTTGTAGCATTATTATTATGTTCGCAAATGAAACAAAACATAATAAAGTGAAATAAATGGCACAAGATTTTAGCAAATGAAGTTACTTTTATTAGCCTCTGAGCAGTATTTGAACAAAAATTAGTGCTTCAAAAATGATCAAACGTAATCATGATGAGAACATTAATCATGTTTTCAGAAATTGCAAAAAACCAAAACTAGAAATCCCAGTAAGAAAGCCTGAAACCACATATATATAAAGGTAAAACAAGCAAACGTGGGGCATGGACTTCAGAATTAAATGAAGTTTTACCATGTCAAAACCAGTTTCATGTTGAAAACTAAATGCCCTTGTATTTATATGGAGTATATAAATTCTGTATACAATGCCCTTGTATATGGAGTATATAAGGTAAGCTATCCAATAATTATTCTAAGCACAAACCTTTTCCTATCTCAACATTTCGAGCTCCTCTGCTGCCTCCTTGGTGTTCAACATATAGAGAGGCAGAGCGAAAGACTTCCATTGCAAGCCTGGTTTTGATAAGAAAAGGAGGAAGACGAAGAGACTGCTGCAGCAAACAGTGATCATCTGAAACATGGACGGGCTCTCAGGTCGAGGAAGAAAGTTGGCTAAAAACGCCGTACGTCGACCTTTTTACAACGTCGCAAATAAAACGTGGACGTAGTACCGTTACAAAGCTTCGCTTAAGAGGGAAAATGTTGGATTCATTCAACGAAATTTCGCAGAAAAAAAGGAACATGGCTCGAGGAGGTTTGTTTTTCCTTTTTCTCATGCAATTTCTCTATTAATTATACTCTCCAGCGTTTGGAAAGGCCAAGATATCATAATCTCACTGAACTTAATACAAGAACAAGAGGCGAAGATGAATGTTAATAGATCTCAAATAACCACAGATTGTTTCTTTAGCATAAGGAAGATCACAGATGAATTGACTGTTACTGGCGAGACCTTCATTTGATGATACACTCACATATATTCTTGCTGGGCTTGGCCATGATTATGACTCCTTGGTCATAACTGTTATTATTAAGAAATACCTATGTAAATATTAATAATATCTTTACTTGTCCAAAATTAGCAGAGGTCATATCCCGCTAATTTTGGATCACGGCTTCAAAGCCTTAATAGTAGGAATGATAGCAAGTTGTGGTTATATATACTGTACTGTTTGATCTATGAAATACAACAAACCATTCAGTCACTTATTTTTATGATGGTATCAGAGCAGTATCTAGGTATTTGTCGCTTTCTACATCTCAGCCGCCTTTAATAACCTTGTCCAACCAAATACTGCCAGAAACCAAAAACAACAATTCCAAAAAATCTCAATATGGATTCATCACATCCATACTTTGTTCATCAATCAGATCACCCCGGTCTCATGCTCGTTCCAATAAAGTTGAACGGCACCAATTACCCATCTTGGAGTAAATCAATGATTCATGCTCTCACAGCCAAGAACAAAGTTGGCTTTATAAATGGAACCATTCAACCTCCTTCAGAAACTGAACAACCAACAGAGTATGCTCTCTGGAATCGATGCAACAATATGATTTTATCATGGCTTGCTCACTCAGTGGAACATGATCTGGCCAAAGCAGTTGTCCATGCCAAACTGTTCATCAAGTGTGGCAGGATTTTAAAGATCAGTTCTCACAAAAGAATGCTCCAACCATATATCAGATACAAAAATCCATCGCTTCTCTCTCACAAGGCACCATGACAGTTTCAGATTATTACAAGAAACTCAAAGATCTCTGGGATGAATTAGAAACACATCAAACCCCTGTCACATGTAATGAGATGAACGCACACAGTGCATAAAAGGAAGAAGATCGAATGATGCAATTCCTTATGGGTCTCAATGACAGTTACAATGGTGTTCGTAGCAACATCCTTATGGTGTCTCCATTACCCAATGTTCGTCAAGCCTATTCACTAGTCATTCAAGATGAGACTCAGCGACAGGTAACATCAGCATCAACAGGATCAATAGACAATTTTTCCATTGCAGCTGCAATTCATAGCAGATCTAACAATATGTTGAATGATTCTACAAACAAACACTGTGAGCATTGTGATAGAAACGGTCACACAATTAAAGAATATCGGACCCTTAAATTTCGTTGCAACTATTGTGACAGGAGAGGACACACTGAGGATCGTTGTAAATTTAAAAATGGGACATGGGTACCCAATAACACAGGAACTCAAGCCAGTAGACACAACCAATCCAAGCAACAACGTCAAGGATCGAAAGGGAACACTAATCCGCGTGGGTCGTTTCCTGCTGCTCACGCAGTAGACATAGCTCCAGTGCATAGGGGCCAGTCACATGGCTTCAGTGCGCCATCCCAGCTAGCCTCTCAATCTAATCTCCTAAATGAGATCTCTGCAGAGCAACTCCAGCAACTAGCACAAGCTGTTTCTATGATAAGTTCAACTCATTCCTCTGATAATAGCAATGCTTATGCTAATGCTGCAGGTTTGGCTTCTTTTTTCAACCCTTCTATAAATTCTGTGTTCACCAAACCTTGGATTTTAGATAGTGGAGCTACTGATCACATCACTTATGACTCCATAATTTTCACTAAAGCTGAATCCTCACAAATTCCGATTGTTAATTTACCCACGGGTTCTTGTGCCCCAATCACTTCCACTGGCACCATACCATTTAATTCAAATATCACATTAGACAAAGTTTTATGTGTTCCATCTTTTCGCCTAAATCTCATGTCTGTCAGCAAACTCACTCATTCTCTAAATTGTTGTGCCATTTTATTCCCCACCTTCTGTGTCTTGCAGGACTTGGCTACGGGGAAGATGATTGGCTCGGGTAAACAGCGTGGTGGTCTCTACTACATGTCTCCATTACAACATACACCTGCCTCATATCAAGTTTCCTTCTCCTCTCATTTATGGCACATGCGACTTGGACACCCATCTCCCTCTCGTCTTAGACTAGCTTCTCCATTATTGCCTTCCAAAACTATTTCCTTTGATAATAATTGTAGTGTTTGTCCCATTGCCAAACAAATGAGACTGCCATTCCCTCTCAGTTTAATCTCCATTAAAGCTGCATTTGATTTGTTACATTGTGATATTTGGGGTCCACATAAAATTCCCACACATTCAGGAGCATGTTTCTTTCTTACCATTGTGGATGATTTCACTAGGTGCACATGGATTTTTTTGATGCAACATAAATCTGAAACCCAAAACCTCCTCAAATCTTTTATCGTTTTTGCTCAAACTCAATTTCATGCCAACATTAAAACCATTCGGGTAGATAATGGATCAGAGTTTTTCTCCATGAGGGAATTTTTTCAGAATCATGGTATTGCATATCAGCGCACTTGTGTTTACACTCCTCAACAAAATGGAGTCGTAGAACGCAAGCATCGTCACATTCTAACCGTCGCACGTGCATCACTTTTTCAGTCTCATCTACCCTTTATTTTCTGGGGTGATTGTGTCTTGACCGCTGTCTATCTCATTAACCGATTACCCTCCCCATTACTCTCCAATAAATCACCTTTCGAGTTCTTATACAACCGCCCCCCCTCATTCGATCACTTGAGAGTATTTGGTTGCCTCTGTTATGCAACTGTTGTCCATCCTATTCAAAAATTTGACCCTCGCGCCACACGTTGTGTCTTTGTTGGATATCCTACTGGCCAAAAGGGTTACAGACTCTACAATTTAGAGACAAACAAATTCTTTGTTAGCCGCGATGTTCGATTCTGTGAACATTCCTTCCCTTTCTCTCAAATTCCTACCTCATCTACCTCTCAAACTCCTCCACTTTCCTCTGTTTTTTTAGACAACTGGACATCCACGCCCGATATACCCAACCCACCAGTCCATCCATCTAACCCAAATGGCAACCCACCACATGCACCTGATATACCCCCCTCTCATATCCCACCTTCGTCCCCCACACACATCCCCTCACATGAGTTGTCACCACCCATTACATCCACCCCTACTCCTCCAGATCAACCCATCATTCCCCTTACCCCTCCCCGACAGTCCACTCGTACTAAACATCCTCCAGCATGGCATGCAGACTACCACATGTCCAACCATGTCAATCACTCAACCTTAATGCCTCGTTCTGCATCAGGTACTCGATATCCTCTTTCTCATTTCCTTACCTACTCACGTTTATCTTCTGCCCATTGTGCCTTTTTTGCTAAGATTACAGGTCACACAGAACCTACATCCTATGCCCAAGCCATTCTTGACCCAAATTGGCGTCATGCTATGACTGCAGAATTAGAAGCTCTGCAACTCAATAACACTTGGAGTTTGGTTCCACTGCCCGCTGGTCATAAACCAATCGGCTGCAAATGGGTTTACAAAATCAAACACAGGTCTGACGGCATTATTGAACGTTATAAGGCTCGGCTTGTTGCCAAAGGCTACACTCAAGTTGAGGGCATTGATTATCAAGAGACTTTCTCCCCTACCGCCAAACTCACTACACTACATTGTCTTATTGTTGTTGCTGCTGCTCGTCATTGGTTCATCCATCAATTGGACGTGCAGAATGCTTTTCTGCATGGCGCTTTACATGAGGTGGTATACATGGAGCCTCCTCTTGGTCTTCGCCGACAGGGGGAGAATGTTGTGTGTCGGCTTAACAAGTCACTCTATGGCCTCAAACAAGCTTCCAGAAACTGGTTTTCCACCTTCTCAGATACCATTCAACAAGCCGGTTACCAACAGTCTAAAGCTGATTATTCTCTTTTTACCAAGGCTCAAGACACTTCATTTACTGCAGTTCTGATCTACGTTAACGACATACTTCTCACAAGAAATAATCTTCAAGAAATGGAACGTCTCAAAAAGTTCCTTCTCAAACGCTTCTGCATCAAAGATCTCGGAGATTTGAAATATTTTTTGGGCATCGAATTCTCTCGGTTTAAGAAAGGCATCTTCATGTCTCAAAGAAAGTATGCACTTGATATTTTACAAGATTCAGGACTTCTAGCTGCACGTCCAGACAAGTTCCCAATGGAACAGAACTTGAAACTCACTCCCACAGATGGAAAATTACTGGATGATCCATCAAAATACAGGAGACTAGTTGGTCGATTGATCTACCTTACTGTCACAAGGCCTGATATTGTCTATCCTGTTCGAACGTTAAGTGAATTCATACATCAGCCCCGCAAAACTCATTGGGATGCCGCCATACGGGTCCTTAAATACATCAAAGGGACTCCAGGTCAGGGTTTGTTATTTTCTGCCACTAACAATCTTACATTAAAGGCTTTTTGTGATTCAGATTGGGGAGGTTGCCGTGCAACAAGGAGATCAGTTATAGGATACTGTATATTTCTTGGAAATTCACTCATCTCATGGAAATCCAAGAAACAAGCCAATGTTTCAAGGTCATCAGCAGAAGCTGAATATCGAGCCATGGCCAACACATGTTTGGAGCTGACTTGGTTACTCTTTATACTACAGGATTTAAAAATCCCACAAACAGCTCCTGCACCTTTATTCTGTGATAATCAGGCAGCCTTACATATTGCAGCAAATCCTGTTTTTCATGAACGTACAAAGCATATCGAAATTGATTGTCACATAGTTCGAGAAAAACTACAAGCTGGAGTGGTTAGTCCTTCATATGTACCTACACGCTTTCAATTGGCAGATATTTTTACAAAGGCATTGGGAAAGGATCAGTTTGTGACATTGCGCAACAAGTTGGGACTTCATGATATTCACTCTCCAACTTGAGGGGGAGTATTAAGAAATACCTATGTAAATATTAATAATATCTTTACTTGCCCAAAATTAGCAGAGGTCATATCCCGCTAATTTTGGATCACGGCTTCAAAGCCTTAATAGTAGGAATGATAGCAAGTTGTGGTTATATATACTGTACTGTTTGATCTATGAAATACAACAAACCATTCAGTCACTTATTTTTATGAGTTATTGCTGGAAAGGATTAGCTCTATTCATATTGTTATTAATAACTGAATCATGGATTACTGCCAAAAACACAGCTTCCTTTGTTGGCATTAATGGATCTCTTACCGTGTCTACTCGCCAGCAAACTACATTTACACCTCGAAGTCGTGGAGGTTTTCGTGAAGGAGGGTATGGTTATCATCATGGTAATCACTCCACCTGTAATCATGGTAGCCGAGGGCAGCATAACAGCGAGCCAGTCTATGATGGCGCAGAATAAATTCAAGTTGGCAATGGCGCAGGTTTGAGAATTACTAAAACTGGTTCCTGTTGAAGCAAATAAAAAACACTTTGTATGTTTCAGATTGTCAAAAGGCAAAAGGCTATAATTTGCCATTTAAAATATAATTTTTCTTTGGATTTGATATATTATGATGTTTGGGGACCGGTTTCCATTATTTCTACTACTGGAGCAAGATATCATGTCAGCTTTCATGATGATTGTACTAAGTTCTTGTTGGTTTTTCCAATGAAATTTAAATCTGATGATGAAAACATTTTCTTCCGTATCCAAGCTCATGTGGAATGAATGAGAGTTTAACACCAAAATCAAATCAATTCAAACAGATTGCGCGGTGTCGAAGAGAGGAAAACTTTTGTGGCATGTTCGTTAAAATTTAAAATAATTAAAGTTTTTGGGATTGAATTTGAAGATTGAACAAATATATATATATTATTTTTGGAATTATAGACTAAATTGATCGGGAAAAAAAAAATATTCATCCCCTATTTTGTTTTATCACTCATATTTTAAAACTTAAATTAAAAAAAAATAACGACGGACAACAAATCATCTATCCGTTAAGAAGATTAAAAAAATATAAGACCTTGATGAGTGGGCTCGGGCTACCAGGCTCATGTGCCTGGGCTCTTTTTTAAATAACCCAGACGCTTAACGGCCCAGCATGCTTAGGCTCTTTTGTGCTATTTTTTTTGTAATTTTTTTTATGTTTTATTTAGGTGCAAGATAAATTATGTTTAAAAAAATTATGTTTAATTAAGATCATGTTTTGATCTAGATTTTAAATTTTATCAGTTAATTAAAATTGATTGGATCTATATAATATAACATATTTTTAAAGATTTAGCTTTGATTCTTATATTACTCTTCAATTTACTTCTAGAATTAATCTTATTTGTTGTCTTTATATTTTTAGTGTTTGATAATGATGAAGTCTATATTTTAACATGTTTCATCATCATCATCATCATCATCATCATCATTATTATTATTATTATTATTATTAAATTTTAAACAATTTAAGGAACTTTGATAAGTATATATTGATTTATCATGAATATAATTTCCTTGCTTTTATTTAGTTTTACTTCTTAACGAAAAAAAATCAATATACTTCTTAAATTAAAGCTTGCAACACAAACTTTTAATTGGTTTAGAAAAACATAATAAAAATCAAATATATAATAAGAAATTAATTTGATCTAATGTTTCGATCCTATCTAAAAGAAATTCTCTTCTTTTCTCTCCTTAAACTTCATTAATGTATCAATTTTTTTTATAGAAATAAATGACATATATAAAGGGCCAATATTACTTTATAGTTTTCATATTTTACACAATATAATTAACTAATAACCAAATTTAAAAACCAAACTAGGCAGTGGTTAGAATCTTTTTAAAGTTGGAAATCATAACCATCATGATTTCAAAACCTGACATAACTGTGCATTTGGTGAAAACCCGAAATCAGGGAAATTGAGGAAGAAAACTTTGGAAAAACACAAGAAATGGAATTTTGAAAAGAACGTCTCTCGGCGATGCCCACAGTCACACAGCACAATAAGCAATTATATATCTCTTCTCAACAAGAAGCAGCAGAAAAACAAAAAATGCTTACCCAAAACATCGACGCCGCACCTCCTTCTGTGTAACCACGCTTTTAAACCTTGTGCTGATTAGCTAGTATTAATTAGCACAAAATTAGGGTTTCAAGAACTTGGATAGAAATTTTTTTGGGGTTATGTTACACACAAGCATGGGAGGCAGTGATGTGGATAAGAAGAAATAACATAAGAAGAAGAGAAAAAAATAATGAAAAGATATTGCCTACATTGAAGATATTGAAAACCTGCAACATTGGTATAAGCATTTGATCAAGGTGGCACGAGAAAATCTAACCAAGCTGTGGTAAATTCACATGCACAGTCACGGTAAATCCATTTTATGCACATGAATCAGCACATGCAGGTGTTTGCTTCTCCATTTGCATGCATGAATGAAACTGAAAGCTGTGAAGAACTATTTGATCAGCAGCCATTTTATTTGAGTTTAAGATGCTCCTAAACTTCCATGCATGGTGCTTAAGATTGATTCTCGAGCCAAGAGATACACGTTTCTTAATCAAAGCATGTACAGCGTGCATGTGTCGACATCGATCCCAACCATCTGCAGCCTTTCTGTTGAAAATGATCACATCATCCCTGACTTTCCAATTAGTCCATGAGACAGAATATATTTTTGTATATTGGCAGCAGCATAATAGCTCCACTGATCAGTAAAGAGTAGCTACAACGCAAGATTATCAATTGAATCAGTAATAGCAGAGGAGATGGCTTCAAGAAGACATGTCTGCCACCTCAGGATCCGTTCTTTCCAAGAAAAATACTAGCGCCATATTCATCAGTCATGTCAACACTGGATTGGACTTCCTATGTAAAAGATTTTGTTTCTTGCGGGCTTTTATGATCAATTGGGCTTTGCCTCAAATGACTTATTCAAAACCCGATTACAGTATTGAAAGCTTTCCTTTTTTTTTTTTTTTAATTATAATAACAACATAAACTAAAACGGAAGGGTGTTCTAGAACGGTGCAAAATACTGTATACACACTTATAATACTGGAGCAGTGTTTTTTTTTATTTTTCTCACTTTGGTTCCTTAACTTTTTTTTTTCCTTTGGTTGTGTCCTTTAATTGCAAAATTAGTACCCCATTGCTTCAAATTTGTTAGCTAAGAAAAGAATTGAAAGATGGAGGACCAACTTAGAAAAGGTGCTGAAAATAGGTGGTGTGTTTAAAATTGGCATAAAAGTACACTTTAGTTCCTTAATTTCTAAAATTAAATCTTTTCGGTTCCTTATGTTTTTCTAAATTCAATTTTGGTACACAACTTCTACTTCTTTTAGTTCTTTCTTTTTGAAATAGAGAAAGTTTCGCTAGATTCCGACAGAAAGAGACATCGTTGTTTTTGAATATTCCAACCACTAAATTGGTTGATATTGGTGTCCACGGGTTTCATTTGATGAAAGGAGTTGAAAGGTGGTTATTTTAAACCTCAATATTAACCAAAAAATAGATCAAAATTGAGGAAGAAAATCTACCCCTGATTGATTTCATGTTTTATGGCTGTTTTTTAGGTTTCTTAGATTGATAAATTGATTTCTAATTAAGTGTTATGAGGGTGGTTATGAGTTTTTTTTTTGTTTTGTTAAAATGGGTTATAAAATGAGATTTTTTTGGCAAAAATAGGTTTGCCTTGATTTTTCAAGTAGCATTGTGGTGGGCAAAATTTGAGCATACACGCGACATGTTGATTGACTTTTTTAAAAAAATATTAAGAGCGAACAACATGTCATTCATCCGTTAAAAAGATTCAAAAAATATAAGGCCCATGTGAGCGGGCCCAGGCCATCATGCTCATATGCCTTGGCTCTTTTTTAAATAGGCCTAAACGCTTAATGGCCTAGCGTGCTTGGGCTCTTTTGTGCTGCTTTTTTTTTAAAAAAATTTATGTTTTATTTAGGTGCAAGATAAATTATGCTTAAAAAAATTATGTCTAATTGAGATCATGTTTTGATCTGGGTTCTAAATTTTATCAGTTAATTAAAGTTGACCGGGTCTATATAATATAACATATTTTTAAAAATTTAGCTTTGATTCTTATATAACTCTTCAATTTACTTCTACAATTAATTTGATTTGTTGTCAATTAAAATTCAATGACGGTCCACCCGAAAAAAGAATAAAGGAATGAAAAAGAAAGACAAATTATTCAACCGGGTTAACTCATTATGGTAGTGTCATTGCCTGAGTTGTAAATTTCACGTGCTAACCAGGGTTAATACAGTGCGTTGTCCTCTTTTTATTTCACTCTCTCAGTTTTTTTTTATTTAATCCTTTGGCAGTTTTTTATTTCACATTTAAGCTAGGGTTAGGTAAGACTAAAACAATGACAACATTAATTATTATTTTTTTACTAGATCACCATTTGGAAGGGGCAATTAGATTAATGTTTGCTCATATGGTCAAACAAATCACACCAATTTTTATTTATTAATTAATACTTATGATGATTGATTAATTTAATTTGATGGAATTTTTAATTTTCATTTAAATATTTCATCGTATCCAAATAAAAATAATAACATTTATATTTTGTTTAATGTAATTATATGTTTTTTATCCTACTCGCAACTAAACGGGTTCCAAATGCTAGTTTTTTTTTTAAACTAAAACTAAGTTAAGCATATGTGTGAGCCTCGAATTAATGAATACCGTAGATAATGACAACTATACCAGACCCAAGAGACTTGGGTGTGGCATCAATCCAGATCTTTGGGTCTGACGGACATGCCAAATTTAAGAGCCTTAGATCTCGCGCCAATTCAAACCTAGAGATTTGGCCTCGGGGTCATGTCAAACCCAAGTGACTTGGGTCTGGTGACCATGGTATGGACCTGTGCTTGGGTCTTGCACCAAAAAATAAAAAAATAATTTTTGTATATATGGGTATTTTTGTTCTTCCACATAAGTTTTTTTTTGTAATTTTCTATAATAATAGGGGGCATTCATGTTTACTTATGTCTGGCAACAATGTCAGACCCACGTTACATGCCTGACCTAAGGCAATTGAGCTTGGCGTGTTTGCCAGACTCAAGCCGATAGGGTTTGACGTGGTTGTCAAACCTAAGACTCTTGGGTTTGGGGTGGTTGTATTGAAAAAAAAAATTATTTTAATAAAAAAATAACATGAACACCTGATAATCTAATGATCCAAGGTTTGACGACTATGATAAAAGATTTTGTCACCCCAATACATATACTTTGTAAGAATAAGTTCTCAAATAGTATTAGTAAAGACTTTCTTAGCTATTTTTCAAACTGGAAAGTTTTGAAAACATCAAAGTGGGTGTTTTAAAATTTAAAACTTTAGTGACCAAAGAGAAATAATAGAAGAAAACAAAAGGATAGAGATGTAATTGAGTCTGACATAGGGGGTGTCAGACCCTAATCGCATGGGTCTCCTAGAGTCGAGGACCTTGGGTCTAGTAACGGTGCCATACCCAAATGACTTGGGTCTGACAATCATATCAGACCCAAGATACTTGGGTTTGGAAATCCCGTCAGATCTAAGTAGTTTGGGTTTGGTGTGGTTTCCACACCCACTGTTAAATAGTTAAAATACATCTTATAATCAAAAGTGTCTGACCCAAGTTTGCTTGGGTCTAACAAAGGTGTCCGACCCATGTTTACTTGGGTCTGGAAAATGTGACTGGCCTTCTTTTACTTGGGGCTGGAAACATGCTAGACTCACGTTACTTGGATATAAAAATCATGTTTAACCCTTTTTTTTTTGTCTGGAATCATGCTTAACCCATGTTTTTTTTTAATGGGTAACACGATTTTCTAGGATGAGAGAGGGAGAGAGAGAAAAACCCCCTTTCGCAACTCTTCTGTGGGCCTCCTCAGCACACGTGTCTGGGGTGGCAAGGTGCATCAAAAGATACCCCATAAGGTGGCTCTTGGTTCTGTTCTAAGGTTGTACGCACCACCCGAATAGCACAGGAAGCACTTACTTGTTGGCGCGTGGCCAACACGTTTCAGCCATTACACTTCTCCAACTGCTTCAGAACTTATTTAAATTGTTTCAAAGAAAATGAAAGGATGAGAAGCCCTTAATTGCATGCGTAACAAAAAAAATTTTTGGCAAAAAAACAATTTTATCATTACATTACTCTAACATAGAGTGATATAAAAAACAAAAGAGTGAACAGTCGTTTTAGCTTTCTTGGTTTTAACTAAAACTAAAAGTTATGCATGGTTTGTGTGTGCCTCAAATTAATGATGGCTGCCACTGTGCATGTAATGAGGGCAGCTCTCTCTCTCTCTCTAAGTAATGAATTTTCAGAAGCAAGCGAAAGGTGTGGTTGAGGGATCCTTGTCAGCCATGATTGGAATATTATCACATTCACGATTTCACATAGAAGTAGGTTGACTTTTTTTGTTCAGCCAAATCAAATAAAATTTTCACATTGACTATTTGGCAACAGCAAAGAACAACTGTTTGCTAGATATTTTACCCCAGATATTTTTATTTTTTATTTTATCTTAAAGGTTATTTTTAGTTTCTAAAAACAAATGATTTTTATTTTTATATAAAAATACATTTTACTTATATAAAATATAAGAGAAAAATATTTGAAGACAAAATAATAAATTTTCTTTGGTCATTAAATTAGAAAAACAGCTAAAAGATTAATTGTTATTTAAAAAAGTTTTTTTTAAAATTAAAAATAAAAGAGAATATATTAATTAAAATTTAGATATTAATGAGAAGTTAAAAAAAAAAAAAAAAGGGATCATGCACTATTGAGCCTGGCAAATTACGCTTGCGTGTTTAGCCATGCATGAAAAAGCTCATGTTGGCTTAGGTTTGGACGGGTAGGTTTGCATATTTAATTAATTATTTTATTTTATTTTTTTGTTTAAGGTCAGGATGACGATGTCGTCCTTTTCATTACTTTTTTTAAAGAAAAGCGGATGATATGTTATTTTCTAGATAATTTTTTTGATCACCTTAATTCAATAATTAAAAAGTCAATGTCCAAATTTTTAGATTTTAAAATTTTTATTTTTATTTTTTTTTTTTTGCATGAAAATATCTGAAAAAAATCTTATGACATCAATAAATTTTTATTTTTATTTTTTTACGTGAAATTAACTACCGGATAAACCTATAATGACAGTTAATATTTACAACTTACCGTCTTGCACTCAGCAGTAGCAGTGACTAACAGAAGAAGAAACGCAAGGAAAGAAAAGCATAGATTGAGCACATCAAGAAAATAAAACGAAGACTGCAGAACCAGCCCCTGTTCGTTGAGGCCTTTCTCTGGTTCAAGGAAGGGTTGCTTGCGAGTCAAATGTTTCTCGTTCTCCATTTTCTCAGCCCTAGAGGCTGCTGTGCCTAAAAAGTCCACGGCTGTCGCCATCAGAGATTAAACCATGGAAATGGATAGAGCCCACCATGTTTTATTACAATAAATAAATAAATAAATAAATGGGTATTGTTACTTTTTATACTCAATTATGTATTATAATCACTGGGTCTATTTTTTTACTTTTTATTAGTACGATGATGTGTAATAGTTATGTGAGTTTATTTATAAATACAAATAATTTTTTTATGTAAAATTTTTATGCAAGTTATTTTAACGTGTATATCATTTAATAAGCACTTGCATATTAATTTTAAGGTCTTGTTTGTTTGATGAAAAATAGTTTTCTGGAAACTATTTTCCAAACTTTTCC
>Ga0307515_10016424_pt1 | contig 13551 bp, 5 predicted proteins | sample 17_EM_MG_FD_194513 | JGI IMG/M metagenome (GOLD analysis project Ga0307515, IMG submission 194513) | Populus trichocarpa ectomycorrhiza microbial communities from riparian zone in the Pacific Northwest, United States - 17_EM | ecosystem: Host-associated > Plants > Roots > Unclassified | place...
ATAAGTTTCGCGTATAAAGCTACCCCTAGTAGTAAGGAGTCTTCCCAGTCGTTTAAAGTAGGCGTAGCCATGTTTTTAGAGGGAGGGAAGTGTTATTAGTGTAGGGATTGTTGTTTAGTACGCGTTTATGATATATATTTGTTGTTTAGTACGCGTTTGTGACGTATATTTATGATTATAGGGCTTAGGACCAGTTCTAGCCTTAAATCGCGAAGACTTATAAAGCGTGTTGTTCTGCGTAATAGACGTAAGAATCTGTAATCTTAGAAAGGCTTAGGACCAGTTCTAGCCTTTAGATCCTTAGATTTGTAGAAGAGTTCTATTTAAGGTTTAGGACCAGTTCTGACCTTAAAAGACAGCTTCCTTTAGCACGAGTAGCACTGGTATAGTGGCTCGTCTCTTCTTAGTAGAATACCTAGCTGCTCTGTGGTATAACAGTAAAGTTAACCACTAATTAGTGTTGGTTGCATAAGGTAATATTACGTAGCTACGGTTCGTAGATAGTATAATAATTATTCTGTGTTCTCCTTGAAGAAAGGGGTAAGGAACTTAAGGTTCCTCACCACGCTAGTGCCGCGGCGGCATGTGATGGCAACTTGCTACATGTGACGGCAATATGCCTCATATGGTGACTAATTGCCTTTATTCCCAACAATTATTAAGTTACTAAAATTAAAAGATCCTATTATAGGATAAGATTATAACGCGATCTTAGTAATAGTAGATAAGCTTATAAAGTAGGGATACTTTATAGCCTATACGGAAGAAATCTCAGCGGAAGATATCGCTAAAATCTATATTAAAGAAGTGTTCGTAAGATATAGAGCACTAAGTAAGATTATATTAGATAGGGATCTAAGATTTATAGCAGCATTTTAGGAGGTATTCTTAGCGGAGTAAGGAGTTTAAGCAGTAACTTTTACCGTATATTATCCGCAGACAGACGGTTAAACGGAAAGATTAAATTAGACACTAGAGCAGTATTTAAGGCACTATATTAATCACGCATAGAATAATTAGGTATTATTATTACTAGTTATATAGTTTATATACAATATAACACTATAGGAAGGAATAGGTACTTTACTATTTAAGGCGAATTACGGGTATAAGCTAAGAATATTATTATCGCTACGTTAAGCAAAGAAGATAAGTAGTATAGCTAAGTAGAGAATAGAGACTTTAATAAATCTTTATAAGAACCTTATAGAAATAACTAAGGTAGTATAGTAAAGAATAAAGAAATACTATAACGCTAAGAGATCTAAGGGACCAGATCTTAAGGAGGGGGATAAATTATGGCTACTATACAAAAATTTCAAAAGTTAACAACTAAGTAAGAAGTTAGACTATATTAGACTAGGACCTTTTAAAATTACATAAAGAATTTTACCAGTCACGTTTAAGTTAAACCTACTAGCTAGAATAAAAATCTACCTAGTATAGCATATCGCAATGCTAGAGCCAGTATATAGGAATATTAAGCCACTAGTTTACGAAGCAGATATATATAGAGGGCAAGAAGAAGACGAATAATAAGTTTTAAAGATTATTAGTTATAAGGATATTAATAATAAAATATAGTATAAAGTAAAGTAGATAGGCTATAATAAGACTACCTAAAAACTACTAGAGAATCTAAAGAACGCTATAGGAAAGGTATAGGAGTATTAGAAGAAAATAAGTTAAGTAATATTAATAAAGAAGGATCGCCAAAGAATAAGTTACCTAAGGGGGACCTAGGAAGAGCAACTGCTAAGCTATTTAGAGTTATTTCCTTTATAGGAAGAGAGTTAGTTCTCTTATTACTAAGTTCCTGTAGACTTTATTTTATAAGTTTTTACTCTTTAAAATAAACCTTCTTACAAACTTTCTTAAGATAAAGATGATAGATAGATGCCATAATTTAAGTATCTAGGGCCTTCTGTTCCGCATTATAAGAACATTTAAGCTTAGTAAGAGCCTATAATAGCTTACTATTAAGCTTTATAGCGGTAGATTAAACATAAAACCCTATAATAAATTACTTAGGGAACTTAACAACTATTAAGAGTAATAGAGCGCGTATACTTAGCGTTAGAGATAAAGCAAACGTTATAAAATAATTAAATATTCGCTCTAGTACACTCCAAACAAGAGAATAGTTGCTAGAAAAAAGGACTTGCTAATATAATATAAACTAACCCCTCTTTTATATAACGGGAACACGGAGATAGTATTATCTCACTAAGTAATAGTATGCTCGTAACAGTATAAATATAATACTATGCTTATAAAGATAAAAAAGGTTTTAAGACCTTAGGAGACATAATAAGTAATAATATTAACTAAATTAATTAGATGGATATTACACCTCTAGTAAATAACTTAGAGATATTAGGAATCTTTAAGGACAAAGATAAAAAGGAGGGAGATAGTGTTACAAACGCTTTAAATACAATATTATAACTACTTAGAGAGGAGTTAGAAAAAGCTAGTTAGTTAATAAGAGTATAGTCTAAAATAGAACTAGTAGAACTATATAATAAAGAATAGTAAGCAAGTTATATAATGTTATACGTAGTGTATATAGTATATAAGAGGAACGTATATATAATATATATAACATATATATTACGTATAAGAAGGATTTTATAGGAGTATAGTTATATATTTAAGGACCCTTAGTCCCTACCTAGATAGTTCCTTTCTTATAGTAATTCTTAGAATATAATTAGAGTTAATCTATTGGGCAACCACTCCACCAGTTATTATTACGTTGTTAACTTTTATACTTGCATTTCCTACACACCTAGCCTAATAACGAGCCCATCGTAGTACCTGCTACAAGGTTCCGTTATATAGAGCAGTAACTTTTACTATATATTATCTATAGACGGATAGATAGATAGAAAGACTAAATTAGACACTAGAATAGTATCTAAGGCATTATATTAATTACGTATAGAATAATTAGGTATTATTACTACTAGTTATATAGTTTATATATAATATAACACTATAGGAAGGTATAAAGATATTACTATTTTAGGCAAATTACGGGTGTAAGCCTAAAATATTATTACTACTATAATAAGCGAAGAAAATAAGTAGTATAGTAAAAGAAAAAATAAAGACTTTAATAAATCCTTATAAGGACCTCTATTTTATAGTAAAAATAGTATTTAAAAAATATATAAGTACTATAATACTAAGAGATCTAAAAGACTAGATCTAAAGGAGGGGGATAAAGTATAGCTATTATATAAAAAATTTATAAGTTGACAACTAAGTAAGAAGTTAGATTATATTAGACTAGGACTATTTAAAATTATAATTAAGATTTTAGAAGTTATATATAGACTTAACTTACTAGTAAAGATAAAAATCTACCCTATATAGTATATTATAATACTAAAGCTAGCGCACAGAGACGCAGAACTACTAGTTTATAAGGTAGATACGTATAGAGAATAAAAAGAAGATAAATAGTAAGTTTTAAAGATTATTGGTTATAAGGATATTAATAATAAAATATAGTATAAAGTAAAGTAGATAGGCTATAATAAGACTACCTAGGAACTACTATAGAACTTAAAGAACGCTATAAGAAAGGTATAGGAGTATTAAAAGAGAATAGGTTAAGTAATATTAAGAAGGAGCTAAAAATAAAGGGATTAGTTAAAGGTAATAGACGAGCCGGATTATTTAAGGTATCTACTATTAGTGTATAAACTATTTCCGCCTCTTTATAATTAGAATTCTTTTTAGCCTCCTTAGCCTTAAGCTTATAAAGACCTTACTTAGTAAAACGCTACTCCTTAAAGTGTACCTTCTTACGAACCTTTTTAAGACGGACTGGACGAGCGTAAGTAGTCTATTAAGCCTTAAACACTTTTTACTCTTTAGTAAAAATCTACTCCCTATTATTATTAAGCTTTTATACTTTAGTAAGAGTAGTAATAAGTTTATTCTTAAAATAGGACGCTTTAAATTAAATATAGGACCCTATAATAAATTAGATAAAAAAGTTAGAGACTTTAAAAATTAATAAGATGCGTATACTTAGCGTTAAAGATGGATTAAACATTATAAGATAACCGCATGTTCGCTTGCATATACTTAGTATAAAAGAAAGGTTAGTAACTAAATAAAGCCGCGATTATAATATATACTAACTTTTTCTCTATATAATAAGAATAGGACGGTATAACTTTACTAAGTAAAAGAATTATAGTTACTAGCTAGTTATTAAATTAAAGACAGGAATGCTATACCTCTAATAGACGACTTAAAAATAGGTAATATCTTTAAAAATAAAGATAAAAAGAGGGGGATAGTATTACGGACCTTATATTAGTAGTAGTACTACTAAGAAGAGATATAAATAGACTAGTAGTAGAAATATAGAAGGTGCTAAAACTAGTAAAACTATAGAATAAGGGGTAGCTAAGTTATATAGTTAGTTATATTATAAGTTTAAAAATATAAAAATGTGGGAATATAGGAATATAAGACGTATTAACGTACTAACGTACTAATATACTTAGTATATTTCTTAGGCGCAGTATTATATATTTAAAGGACTACAGTCCCTACTTAGATAGTTCTCTTCTTTATAGTAAATCTTAGAATATAATTAGAGTTAATCTATTAGGCAACTACTCTATTAGTTATTATTATATTATTAACTTCTTATTTACCTATATACCTAGCCTATTAATAAGTCTACCGTAGTTCCTACTATAAGGCTTCATTATAATTAGCCTCTTAGCAGTAACGTTAGTAGTGACGCTAACTCTTAAATATACTAATTATAACGTAGTTTATATACTCTCCTTTTAGCGCCTTATTATTTCTTCTAAGCCTTATATATATTTAGCTTTAGAGCTTAATTCCAGATCTTAATAATTATTTTTTATTTATTTAATTCCTTTTTTTAAGGCTTCTAAATATAGTAAGGGCCTTTAAAGTCGTATATAAAGTAACTCTAAAATATAAACTTGGAGTACCCCTTCTATTATTCTCGTACGCAGCTGCGTATATAGGCCTTATAAGGACGTCGCTATACCTAATAGTCCCCTTAACGGTGGCCTAAAATAATACTCGTCTTATTTAACTAAATTATAGCGTTTTAATCTTCTAAAATCTAATAACGGTAGGCTAATATAAACTTATATTGTTTGCTCTTTATAGCTGTAGTTAATCTAGACTTCCTTATTAGCTTTATTTTATAGTAGCTATACTTTTTAAGTATAATTTAAATAGACGATATAGAGAGGCCTATTTCGCGAGCAATCCTTTTAGTGCTTTTTTACGCCCTACGCGGGGCTTATCCTTAAGGTGGTTATTAAAGAGGATCTAATCTGCACACCAGCCATTCTCTACTGCCCTTTTTAGTAGGTTGCCGATGTGCTTAGTGCTAATTCCGGTAACTTAAGTGATCGCTTTTAGAGGAGTACCTAGAGCCCGCATTACTATAGCCTGCGCTCTCGTTGCAAGGCCATAGTAAGGCATTTTAAGTATAAAAAAGTGTAAAAGACGTATAGAGGACATTTTAAGCGATTAAGTGAGTAGATTATATTAAAAAGTTGGTGTAGAGTTGCTTTTTACAAGCTCAAAGTTAAAAATTTGGTATATTTTGGGGGGTCTTGGCACCAAAACGACGCTTTTCCTAAAAAGGAAGGAGAAATATCTTTTCGCGCAATCCTCCGTAGCGCCCACCCATCCCGGAGATGTGGCGCAATCTAGGTTGTAGGGATGCGGGACGGAGCAGACGCTGTCATGCCTCATGCAGATGTGGTCACAATTCGCTGATTGGGAGAGGTGGGGTACAAATTAACACACCATTTCTGCGCCTGTCGCAGGGCATAAAATACAGTGGTGGTATGTTTCTAGTCAGCCTTCTCTCTGTTTACCGTAGGCCACAAGTCAATCAAATGTTACGACAGAAATTCCAGCAGGACGTTGGTTCTGTTTTCATCTGCACAAGACGCTACGACGGTAGGGAAGCTAATTCCATCACTCCGCTGTTACCAACAATGAGCACCGTCCTCGTGGCCATCCATCATGACGACGCTACACATTGTCGTAGTCCACGGGAATGGTCTCCATGGCAAAGATATTCAACAGTTCTGTGTGTGGGTTACTTTGAGAGCCTGACGTTCGTTGGTCTGGGAGAAAGTCACGTGGAACACAGCTCGCTGATGTGATTTAGGTTTTTAGCATCCATGATGCTCGCACCATGCGTCCCTCAAGTCCTTGCTACCTTCGACACTTCGGAAGATCATGCTGCTCTAGGAGCTTTTTCAGTTTCTGTCTACATGCTCGGCTTCACTGTCGGAATCCTACTTTTGGCACCATTCGCCAATGTATACGGCAGAGCTGTCGTGATTCGGTGCAGCTCCGCCGGATTTCTCGCGTTTACCTTTATGTGCGGCTTTTCCAAATCACTATACATGCTCATAGGTGCCCGGCTTCTAGCTGGCTGCTGTGCTGGCGTACCGATGGCCGTCGGTGGAGTGATCGTGGCTGACATTTTCCCACCTGGCGCAAGGGAAAAGGCGATAGCAGCATATACATTCAGCGTTATGCTTGCACCTGCTGTCGGGCCGATACTTGGCAGCACTATCAATGGGCTTTTCGGTTGGAGATGGGTATTCTGGACTGGATCTATCATGGTCAGTGATTCAAGCCCCTGGGTAGCAAAAACTAAAGTGCCTTTTAGGCCGGCATCTGTGCACTGAGCACAATCTTCATTTTAAGAGAATCGGACTCCACTTTTCTTTCCCGAACTCACCGCGAAACTAGTCCGCAGGCCAGTTGTACAGACCAGAATACCCCAGAGGACGAATTGAGCCCTCCCACACCAAGCATAAGAGTCGCAATTCAAACATTGGCACCAACGTGTCTTAGAAAATCATCCACATCTTCAATACTTCTTACGACCTGCGTGAACAATGGCATCTTCAATATGGTCTTGGTGTCTCTAGGTTCAGTCGTCCAATCCCAATACCAATTTTCCCCGACGATAGCCGGGCTTCCATATATTGCGATTGGTGTTGGTAGCCTGGTTGGACTTGCTTCTGCTCCAGTACTCAGTCGAATGTACCAGCAAAAGAGGGGAAGCGTACTCCATCGCCCGGAACAGAACCTCATCTTAGCAATATACGGTGCTCCACTTACCTCTTCTGGATTACTGCTATACGGATGGGTTCTAGAACACCGCGTGTTCTGGTTCGTACTCATGATTGGGCTCTTTGTGATTGGGTTTCATTCTGCTCTTGTAAGGGTATATGACGTCTCTCCACTTGAGATTGAACTAAGCTAAAACCATCCGCTCTAGCTCTCGATCCAGTTATACCTTTTAGAATCAAATCTGCTTTCTTCTAATTCTATTATGGTATACTTCGCCGTGGCAAACTCAGTTGGGGGTTCTATTATGCCGCTGGCAATGAATCCGTTATATAGACATTTAGGATATGGCTGGGGAACTTCTATCATAGCTGCTATTAGCTTAAGTGTAGGGATTTCTCCTTCTATTCTACACTTCCGTCCAACCCAGCAATTATAGGCTATTAATGTGTCTTAACTTGTAGAGGTAGTATTAGTATACACTTTTTTAATTAATTTTCTTAAATATTAGCATTTATAATAATTAACTACTTATTTGTAAGGCATATTGCCCAGGCGTATAGTAGGGAGTAGGTAAGCCGAGCATAAGTTATAGGAGAGTTAGTGCAGACATGGCAATAACTATATAATTATAATTAGCCGTTAGATTGCGATTACTATATAATCACAAGAGGCGATTGCGATTTAATTACGTAGTTATATTAATTACCTATATTTGGGGTCAGGATCTGATTTTTGGTATAGTAGACAGCTCTATAGGACTTACCTAGATCTTCCTATATTTGCCCTAAATTGGTAATAGCCTCTTAGTGTTTAGGAAGGCTCTTAATTATGCTAATTATCCTTATCTAACACCTGGCTATTGCCTATATTATTACTGCCCATATTACTAACTCCTCCCTTAATATTTAACACCTTAGCTGCTACCTCTGCCGATATAAAACTACTAGATTTAACAACTTCGCGTACCTAGCTTTTTAAGCACTCCGTTTATTTAACTACCGTGGCTCTAAGCCTATATTGCGACTATAATATTATTCGCCGTGCACTCGAAAAGACTTATTTTACTTTAGCCGACATTACTAGTATAAATAGAATATTAATGGCTATTTGAGAGAGCCTTAGGTAGAGCTTTTGCTAAAAGGGCTTAAGCCACTAAGTAAGGGAAAAGCCGGCAATTAATTATAGAGGATTTGCTTATAAAAAGATAAGTTAGGTAGCGTTATAAATATTAGAGGTAGATTGTATAGTAATAAATTGTTTAAATTTATCGTTGTTAAATAGGCTCTTAAGCTCCCTTATATATTGCTACCTCTTATATATATTCTTAATTAGATCTAGATCTACTTGCCTAGTTAGCTTACTATTAATTAGCTTAAACTTGTATTCCTTCTACTATAGCTTTTATGCAGCCTTAATTACTTGCTTAATTATACTGGGGTAACGCTTATTAATTGTCTTCTAGCTTTTATTAAGATAGGCCCGTTAAAGCGTTAGATTAAGTAGTAAGGCTGCCGCGTATACTAGTGTTTTGTTAGTTAAGGTATAGTACTTATTAAAAGCAAACTACATCGTTAAAAGAGATGCTAAGAGGTGAGCGTTAGAAGCGTACTTCTGCTATATCTCTCTTACGTATTTAATAAGGAAATCTATGCTCTAAAGAACCTTATTTAGAGTTATTAAATCGCCTTTTAAGGCCTTTATTATATCTTTAAATAGTAGTAGGATTACAATTGTCTTACGGATTATGTTCTATTTGTCGCAACTAAGAGCATTAGTACTTATCTCTTTATAGTATAAATCTAGGAAGACTTAAATTATAATCTTAAGCTTTATTACTAACTCTAGTATAAGAAGCTATAAGTTCTACCTTATATTATTATCGCGCTTTAGTATCTTCTTAGCCAGCTTTAGGAAGGCTTAATATTGCTTTATTAAACGCCTTAACTATACGGCGATATTATATATCTTACCTAGGGCTCTAATCTCTTACCACTTCTTTTAGGTAGCTTCGTCTTGGTTATACTCTCCTTTAGAGTAAATATTTAAGTGTTACTCCTCCTGCTAGAGCTCCTCTACTGCCTAAATCGCAACTTTAACGGCTTCTTTATCTTTAAAAAAGGAAGGCTTATACTGCGAGGTTAATGACGTAGCTAATATAGTAAATTTAGTGCTGTATAGCATTTTAAAAAGGGAAGCGCTTTTGCAGAATTTAATAGAGCTTATTATTGCTGCCGTGGTTATTACCTAAATTAGGTGTATTTAGTATAAAACTTAGTAGTAGTAGAGGTAGGAAATAAAGCCTACTAGTAAGGTAACTAATCTGGCTCTTAGGAATCTCGTACTCCTTAATTACATTTATTATTACCTCCGCTTGCTGTTTACCTCTATATACCTCTTTATGCTCTCTTAACGCGATTATGGCTTTTAATAGCTAGCTTAATTTGTCTACAAAGCAAGTAGTAACTACTTAGTAAGCTATCTTAATTTAGAGCTGTCTAATAGTTAGTAGTAAAGTGGATCTTTAACTTAGCTCTCTGGAGCCTTAACTTTACGTAATCCTTTTAGATTATAAACGTCTTGCCAATTAGAATAGGCACGCTCCTGCAAGATTTATATAAGGGCCTACCCTTTTCTATTAACGTATAGTTGCAGATTCATAAGAAGGCTTAAAACTTTAGCCACTTAATAATTATATAAGGAAGATTGTGAGTAATAATTAAGTATATAAGGGAGTTAAGAAAGGTCTTCTCGTTTACTAACTCTTGTAGGACTTTTATAGTTCTTAGATCTCACCTAGTTACTTATTTCTTAGCTTATTAATTAAATAATGCAGTAAGTATAGCTTTAGTATTTATATTAACTTTAGATTGCTTTAGTGTAGTAAGGATTCTATATGTATTCTTAAGGTGTTAATAGAAAGCAGTTGCACTTAAGGAAGATTTTACAACACTACGATTAGAACACCGCTTATAGTAGAAGAGCTCTTATTTTAATTTACCTCTTGCTAGTAAGCCTACTAGAGCCTTATTAAGGGCGAATGACTAAAGAGCCTCGTCCTTACGAGCGCGCCGTTACTTTAGTGGTGGCTTACTAATCTAGTAATTAGGATCCTTGTAAGCGGCTATAATATTATTAAACTTACGCGAATTATAATCGCTGTCACGGCTTAAACAAATGCCTCTGAATCGAAGCTTAAACGAATGCTGTATTACGAAGATACTAAGCTAAAGAGAAGGAAAAGGGGTCGCTAGGACCAATGTAAATAAATATATAAGGTAAGCCGCCAAGGCGCTAGCTTTAGGCGGGCCAATTACAGGTCGGCAGAATATGGCAGAATTGGGCAGGTAACGTGCGATAGCGCCGTTACATCACCCCCCTCTTTAAAGAAAGCCTACCCTTAGGCTTAGTTAGAAATAGGGTAGCACTAGGCTTATAAACGTAGGATTATAAAATATAAGATAAGGAGATAAAGGGGATATAAGTACGTCCAGACTAAGTATAAAGGGCGATTATAGGCTAAGTGGAAGCACTAGGCCAAAAAGAGTAGCCGCTAAAAAGTCTTGGCCCGGATCTAACCAATTAGACAACTTTAACCGGCGGTTAAAGTTCCTGAACATCTAATATTTTATGGTACTGGTAGAAAACGGCAGAATATAGCAGAATTTGGCAGACAGCTGTATTAGGGCTTTAGGGCGTTTTTGTCCCTATATTCTTCCGGTAACTTATTATCTTTATTATATTAGCATTTTATCTATTTATCTAGGTACTTTAGGGGTCTAGGCGTATTAGGGTATTAGTTATAAAATTCTTTAAGCTTTTAGGGGCAGCCTATAAAGTTCCACATAGAGTACTAAGTTAGGTTAGAATCATAGCCCTTCTATTAGATACGGTATTTTAGCGTTCCCCGTACTATCTTATAGGCCAATATTTTATTAACCTCCTATTTACTATTACCGTTTACTTAAACTGGTAGGGGAGGCTTATTCTTTTATCTAGGTAATAGGTCGTTTACAGCTTTCCGTAACTTATCTAGCGAAAAGATAGGGTAAACCCTAATTAAATCTAGGAGCTTTATCTTGTATAAGTTGCCTATCTTCTTAAGAACCTTATACGGTCCTACTATCTAGTAGTCCAGCTTATAGCTAGGTCGTTTAGTCTTTTAATTTCTTATTATAACCTAGACTATATCACCAGGGGTAAAATCAGGCTCTTAATAGTGTTTATTTACTTACTATTTTATTAACCTCTAAGCTTTTTCTAGGTTCTTACGGGCTACTATCTAAGCCTCCTCCAATCATTTAGCGTACTATTAGGCCTTAGTATAGAATAGCTTCTCTTATACAGTCTGGGGTTCTTCTAGCCTTTTCCAGTTAAAGCTTATATGGGGTAAGTATCCCATTTCTAGCTAAATTAGGGCAAACCCTATAGAGTTATAGGGTAAGATTGCTTGCGCGTAGTCTATTAAGGGTAGTAGTTTAGACCAGTTGTCCTAAAAATAGTTAATAAAGGGCCTAAGCCTCTAGTCTAGGTACTAATTTATAATCTTTATCTAACCGTCTATCTGGGGGTAATAAGCCGTAGAAAGCTTTAGCTTAATACCTAGGATTTAGGTAAACTTATTCTAAAAGGCCGATATAAACTATAGCCTATAATTAAATATAATAGTATCTGGTAGTCTATAGATTTAGTAAATATAATAGACATATAGCTAGGCTACCTCTTTAGCATTAATATTTTTATAACATGGAATTAAAAACGGGCGTTTATTAAAGCGGTTAACTATAACTATAACTATATTATATCCGTTACGGTCCCTAGGTAGTTTATAAAAGTCTATAAAAATATACTACTAAGGGCGCTCTAGTATCAGGAGTGGCTTAAGTAATCCTAGGGTCTTATCCCGTGGGATTATAGCTCTCTAGCAGTCTTTATAGTTCTATATATATTAATTAATATCCGCAACTATTCTTAGCTAGTAGTAGCGGCAGTTAATAATTTTACGGGTCTTATTCTTGCTAGGGTGTACTATAGAGACTTAGTAATAAGCTTTACGGATTAGTTTAGTCCATAGATTATTAATATTAGAAACTATAAGCCGCTCCTAATATAGGAGCAATCCTTCCTCCGTCTTAAAATTGGGGTTTCCTTTTACGGCTTATTTACGGAGGGCCCTTAAGGCATTAGCCGTGCGGTTTACAGTTAGGAGGTAGTTAATTAGCCCTATTAGCTTATCTAAGGACTCCTTTATTAGTGCTAGCTTGTTTTACTAGGAGTCTAGCTCCTTAAAGATCTATAGGTCGAGCTATTCTAGATAGAGGAGGGCGCACATCCAATATTAGGTCTTTAGCTTATCCTAAGGTCCTACGTCTTATTCTCTTTAGGTTAAGGTATTAGCCTTAGAGTTTTGCTTACTAGAATAATATATAATCGTAAAGAAGAATTAGGAAAGTATTTTGGCCTACTAGGCCTATTATTTAGTAAGCTGCTTTATAGTTATAAAGTACTCTAAGGCTTTATAATTTATATATATTTTAATCCGGGAATTTATACCTTTAAGCTCTACACGCTATTAGGAGAGTAATTAAATAATAGCTAGCATTTCTTTATTATATACTTCGTAGTTATACTTAGCCAAGTCTATTATTTTTAAGAAAAAAGCTATAGGGTACTATTTACTATTTAGATATAACTATAATAGGATTCCCACTATAAACCTATTAGAGGCATCCGTTTCTAGCATTAATTTAAAGTCTAGGTTATAGTAATAAAGAATTAGAAAAGAGATAAGCCAATCCTTTATCTCTTTAAAGGCTTTTATATAGCTATTATTAAAGATAAAAGGCATATCCTTCCTAGTTAGTCGTATAAGAGGTTTTACTATAATTCCGTAGTTATAGATAAACTAGCGGTAGAAGTTATAGAAGCTAAGGAAGGACTAAATTCCTTTTATTATATAAGGGGGCTTCTAGTTACGGATTGCCTCTACCTTCTTAGGGTTAACCTTAATTCCTTCTATAGTTACAATAAACCTAAGGTATTTTATACATTTTACCCTAAACTCGCATTTCTTAATATTAACTTATAAGCCCGCATTCCGTAGTCTCTCTAGGACCTTTTTAATATAAACTTAATGCTTAAGTTCGTTATCTAAGTATATAAGAATATCGTCTAGGTATACCATATAGAATTTATTAAGGTAATTAAAAAGAACGTTATTTATATACCTTTAGTACGTAGCCGGTCCGTTTATTAGTCTAAAGGGAAGAATTTTATATTTATAGGAACTATAACGGGTACGGAATATTGTTAAATCTTTAGATATAGGGTTTATCCTAATTTAGTAGAAAGCTTAGCGGATATTAAGTTTAGTAAAGATCTTTACCTAGCTTAGACGTATAAGGGTCTTATTAATTAAAGAAATAGGATACCAGTCTT
>Ga0307515_10016425_pt1 | contig 13550 bp, 5 predicted proteins | sample 17_EM_MG_FD_194513 | JGI IMG/M metagenome (GOLD analysis project Ga0307515, IMG submission 194513) | Populus trichocarpa ectomycorrhiza microbial communities from riparian zone in the Pacific Northwest, United States - 17_EM | ecosystem: Host-associated > Plants > Roots > Unclassified | place...
TATTTTATTTTTTATTTTTTTATTTTGAATCCTTTTGTATAATTGATTTTTTTTTAATTTCATCCTTTAATATTTTATTGAAAAATTTAAAGAATCAAAAGAATGAGGATCAAAATTGAAATTCAAAATAAAATTTGTTTTTTGATTGAAGGATAAAATTGAAAAGAAAAATCAATCTAACAAAATAACCAAAAAAAATTAAAACAATAAAAAGAAAATTTATTTTGTATTTCAATTTTCATCCTTGTTCTTTTATTTTCTATTTTTTTTGTTTTGAATCCATTTGTACAATTGAATTTTTTTTTTAATTTCGTCCTTTAATATTTAATTGATTGAGAATTGAGCTTGATTTATTTAAATAGAATGCTTTTGGTCTAATAACCCGAATCATGGGTTTAAAAAGTTAACACTTGTTGATATTTTATACCTATTACTAAAACAATATAATAACATCTTTACTTTTCCCAACAAAAACACAAATGCCTTGGTTTTAAGTATTTTCACAGAACCTATTAGTCATTAAAGAATTGATAGGGGGTATATGTGTTTTTTTTTTTTTTTGTAAGTATAGTAAAATGATCTAATTGCCCTACAAATCTAAATCCATCAAACTAACAATTGATAGGGGGGTATATGTGGTAATATCTTTTTATTTTTTAAATACCATAAATGACAAGTTTAGCCTTGAAATAAAAAAAATTCAAGTATCCAAGAGCTTTTTTAGTCTTTTCACTTTGATTTTTTTGTTATTATTAAGTTCATCAAGGCCCTTTTAGTCTTTTAGCAGGGTTTAAATATTAAATAAATTGAAAAAGTTGCAAGCGTGTGTCACGTACAATGCCATACATTTCGAGTGGTGTATGCAGCGCCTCTTGATGGCAAAAAAGTCATTCCATTGCGTCATTAGAAGCACTGTCATGTCATTTTTCTCATGAAGCGGCGCGTGTCGACGACAATGGAGAGGTTCATAGCTGGTGGGCCATTCTTCTTCTTTTTTCTCTGCCCTCCCGCAAAAACTACAAGTTGGTCCTCTTTATTATTGATATTTCAACTTCAGTTATTCTTTGAGTTTCTAATTTTCGTTCTTGGCTTTTTTATAAAATTTTTATTTGTTTTCAAATTTGTCTATAAATTCTAATTTGACATATATTATTTTTTCTAAGTTGATCCTTATTTTTTTAATTTGTAATTTTTTTCCTTGGTCTTTATGTAAAAGTTTTGTTGGTTTTCAATTTCATCATTCAATCTAAATTTATGGTATTATATTTTTCAATTTAATCCTCATTGTTTTGATTTCTGATTTTTTTTCTTGGCTTTTTTGTAAAAGCTTTATTTATTTTCAATTTCATTCTTCAATTCAAATTTATGGTATATTATTTAACAATTTGGTCCTTATTTTTTTTATTTTTCTTCCTCTTGGTAAACTAATTTTCTTTTCAATTTTACCCTTCAATCATTTTTTTATTTTTTATGTCAATTCTGATCCTCACTTTTTTGATTTATTTTTTTGATCATTTTGCTAAATTGATTTTTATTTTCAATTTTAACCTTTAATCAAATATAAAATTTATTTTGCATTTAAATTTTGATCTTTATTTTTTTAATTGTTATTTTTTTATCCTTATGTATAATTGAATTTTTTTTTCAATTTTATCCTTCAATATTTGATTGATTGAGAATTGAGTTTCATGTTTTTTTTTCCATATACGGTGCTTTGTGTCTAATGACATGAGTCACGGGTTTGAAAAGCTAATATTAGTTGATTGTTTTTTTATAAAAATAGGCTTTATAATTCTCTTTAATATTTTATTTTGGGTTATTCTAATATCATGATTTGGGTCACAAATTGGACAAAATTTCCTGGGTTGACTTGGCTCTAATTACCGAGATTACATTTTTTTATGCTAAGTCAGGTTGACGAGGGCTGATTTTTTAAGGTTATTTTTTTTATCTCATTTCAACATCCGTATTTAATGGGTTGTGAATTAAGTTACATTATTTATTCTCATTTGAAAAACAAATTTCAGGTTATAGTGATCAATTTTTTTTTAAATATGGTTTATCTCCCATCATTGTCTATTTTTTTTATTTAATTAAAATAAAATTAACTTATTCGATCCAAACATATGTATAACTCAAACCATGATTTTTTTTTTTGTTTTTAAACATGTTCATGTCACTTAAATATTATTTTTTATAAAAAAATAATATAACTCCGCGGAAAAACATGAATACTCGGCTAGTAAAACACTAAAAATTTATATTACTATACTCTCCAAGTGCATTATTATTGTTTTTTTTAATTGAAAAGTGTCGATTGAACCCCTCAATTTCAATTGGCCTCCCGAGTGAGCAGAAGAGAAGGAATAAAAAAAGGAGTTAGAGATTGAAAACGTCAACGTCTCTAATTAGTGAGTCGGCTTGGACTTATTGTTGATGGCCGGCTTTGGTTTGTCAGCAAGTGTTAAATGCCTCAACTATAATATGTTTGCCCCTCAAAGTGTTGAAAATCTTCAAAATCCCCCTAATTTCCATATAATTATAATTACGTTTTGCAAAATGACCCCCTAAAATAAAAAATTATGTATTCTTACCTCTCCAAATACAAACAATTAAAAAAATGTATAAAATATAATTTATGAGGGAAAATGTTCATGTTTTAAGTGATCATTTTGATAGCAGGCAAATTTATTCTTTGTATTGTTTTCTAGAATAGTATTTAAGAAAAAATCTCTCATGAATATTTTTTGTTTAAATTCAATAATAAAGAATTTACTCTCGATTTAGAAAAATTGAGGTGAAAAAGGTACACTATGAAAATATTTTAAGATTTTATTTTAAAATGAGAGTGAGCGAGTGCATCGTGACATGCTTACCTGTTTGTTTTTGCGTTTCAAAAGCGTTTTTGAAAAAAAAAATTAAATTTTTTATTTTTTTTCTTCAAATTAATATTTTTTGGTGTTTTCTGATCATTTTGATGCGCTGATATCAAAAATAATTTTTAAAAAATAAAAAAACATAATCTTGATACTTTTCCGAGTAAAAAACATTTTGAAAAGCAATCGTAACCACACTCTCACATATACTAACAAAGATTATGATTGGACCGTGAGTTAGCCGTATAATTGTTAATCAATCCTGCAATACAAGCTGGAGGACCACTTTGTCCACTTTATAATATTATTTGTATTATTTTATTTTTTTGCCTTCCCAAGATGCAACGCTGTAGATAAAAAAGTAAAAAAATAAAAAATAGTAAAACAGAAGCTAGGTTCTTAGTATCTCTCTCCCTCTCTCTGTTTTTTATTTATTTAGAAATCTCTTACTTCTGGTATTCTAAGCAGATGTTGATTCTTGGAATGCAAAACAAATTTCTAACTAGATAATGGAAGCATTGTTATTAATCTTGACATGATAACCGGATCGTTAGTCGCTTAACTCTGGTTAATTAATATTTTTTTTTATAAATTAAAATGATATTTGTTTTGATATTTTTTTTTTAAAAATCAAATTAATTTGACTGAGTTGATTGGATGTCGAGTTAACCAATCAAGTCAATTATTCCAAAAAAACCAATCTAAGGTTGAATTTTTTTACACTTGACCTAGACCAGAAAGAGGGTTGGTAGGGTCATGGGTTCGCCTATTAAGGATACAAGTCATACGACTTATTTATGACAAAAGATCATTTAAAATAGATGCATACTTCGTATTCAACTAACTATTTAACTTGCACTATGTTGCAAGTGGCATATTTGTTTTTTAAAAGAAAATTTGGATATGCAAGCTATTTCAATGTTTTTATTTTACATAAAAAATTAAAATGTAAATAAAAAAACTTATGTAAACATTTAATTAAATAAATCGATAATTATCTATGTAAATAAATGAAAAAACAATTGCTAGCAATAACTAAAAGAAAAACTAGAAAAATTGAGAGATAAATGTAAATCAAGATATTTGATCCTGCAAAATAAGACATTTACCCGGTTGTGTTTACTGAATTTGTTTATTAAAATCAATAAAAGATAATAGAAATAGAAACACACATGAAACTGATTAAATAAAATAAAAGAAATTAAAATTATGCAAGGTCGAACATATTAGAAATATTATTTAAAAATAAATATTTTTTATTTCTAAAAATAAAGTTCATATGCATAAAACAAAACAAAAATTATAGATGAATTAGAATAATATCTTCAAAAATTAAATAAACATAATTTTTTTTTAAAAAAAAAACTCTATTAAGAAAAGGCCTACAAAACCTATGGTCTAAGTCATGACATTGGGATAAACCGATAGAAAAGAAATTAAAGATAACGAAAAAACAATTTTTATTTAAATAATGTAAAACAATGAAATCAAAAAAGAAAAAAAGATGTCGAACTGCATTAACTTTTTAAAGTCGTGACCCAAGTCATTAGATCGGAAACATTGCAAATTAAAAAATCATGAAACCCAATCCCTAACAAAGCAAACGTTGAAGGATAAAACTAGGAAAAAAAATCAATCACATAAAATGATCTAAAACAAAAAATTATAATTAAAAGGATGAGGTTGAAAGTCAAAATAAAAAATAAATTAGAGGGCAACCAAAAATCTTCAATTGGAGGATTAAATTGAAAAGGAAAATAACTTTAATAAAAAAAAAATAAATCAAAAGAATGAGGGTCAAGTTAGAAAAAACAATACGACATAAATTTTTATTGAATGATGAAATTGAAAAGCAATAAAACTTTAACAAAAGGATCAAGGAAAAAAATAAAAATCAAAAGAACAAGGACTAAATTAAAACAAACAATATATAATAAATTGTAATTGAAGGACTGAATTGAAAACAAACCAAATTTTTATAAAAGAGTCAAGAACAAAAATAAGAAATCAAAAGAATAACGACTGAAATTGAAACACAAAAAATAAAGAGAACAAACGTGTATTTTTTCGGGTAGAAGAGAGAAAAGAATGGGAGAAAAAAAAATGACCACTGACGATAAACAATTGATCATTCATCATCACACTTCACACTAGAAGGAAGAGAACACATTAACACTTCCAACGACACGATAGAAGAACATGTTTGGCCACTAGAAGATGTGACACACACTGCCTAAATGGTGCATACGCCACCTACTCACTAGCACATAATGAGCACGTGCCAATAAATTTTTTAAATAAAAATTAATTATCCTATGTAAAAGACCAAAATGCCCTCCATAGGTAGGGAAATTACAAAAAAAAATGTGTGAAAGGAAAAAAATGTCCCTAAACACATGCCTTATTTTTTTTTTTGTCTTTTTTGAGGGAAAAAATGTCTTTTTTCTAGATTCTAAGAAGCAAAAAGATATAAAAAAAATTATTGATCAACAATTCTAATTTTTTTTTTACATTAGATATAAACAAGTCATTTTATTGTTTAAATTTTTTATAAAAATCAAATATATCTTCTAATAATCTTTTAATGATCAATAGGAGATTGAAAAAGATCAACTTGCCTCCAACACTAAGATATTTATTTTTTTCCCACTAAAATAGAAGAAAATAATTTTACTATTCATAGTAATCTATATCTAATGCTATCGTGAAAAAGACGTCTTCCAAGCTAGCCACTCAATGAAATAACTTGGTAAATTAGATAGAAGGAACAACAAGTACAATTTTGGCTAGATTTCAACTGAAGAATGGATAAGGGATAATTTCATAGAACTCATCTTCTTCTTTAAGAGACAACGACGGCCTCATGGCGTCTTCTATGATCTCTAGGCCCATAAGTTAATCTACACAACAAAGACATGGATAACGAAGGACATTAACAATGGTGATTAATGCTCAAATCATGCAAGTAGTGACTAACGACTATGATCACATGGAGAAGGAACATCAAAATCAATATCCTCAAAAGTTCTTTCTCATTAAATTTTACAGGGAACTAATCCATGGCAGAAAAGCAAAGGCCTAAAACTTCACGAGAAAAAAGGATACTCCACTCTGCTAGAACCTTTACAGGTGAGACCACATCCTACTCGGAGGGGGGGTTGCAAGACAGTGACGCCGGAGGACTCCTGATCACTAATATTTGAAACGGCAACCACCACAATTATGACCCAAATTGCTAGCCCGAGTAAGGATTCACTTTTTCTTTGGTGCTGCTAAGAACAGATTACAGCTAATTTGTTATTTCCAGTTTCAATCACGTTAAGATACTGTTTGGTATTGAGATAATAAATTTTTTAAAAACATATTTTTACTTAAAAATATATTGAAATAATAATTTTTTTAATTTTTTAAAATTTATTTTTAACTTATCAAAACGATATAAAAATATTAAAAAAATCATTTAAAGAAAAAAAAATAAAAAAATTAATTTTTTTCAAAAACATTTTTAAAATACAAGCACAGTCATGTTGATACAATCATGTTGATAGGCTTGTGCTTCTGCAGTTTGAATCAAGGTTGTCAATTCCGTTTCATTTCGTCCGGAATGACCGAAACATTCCATACCAATTCAAAAAACAGAACAAAACGGAACAAGTTTCATCTCATTTTAAATCTCGGTCCGTTCCGGATTTTTCGGCTAAATTCCGTCCGGAACGTTCCGGTTTCATTCCACATGTTCCGTTCCGCTCTTAAAAAGCCATTGAATCAAATTGAACCTTGTTCAATTTAATTAATTAAACCACCCAATTATAAAAAAGCTCTTTTTCATTACTATTTTCAATAACAATGATATTAATAATAATATTGAAAATTATTATTACTATTTTCATTAACAATGATATTAATTTTTTAAAATTAGATTTATCACTAATATATATGGTTTATATTCATGTTGTTTTTTCATGTTTATACTTTGTAGGAATTTGAGCAAAATAAGGGATGCTTTAGATTCTATTAGCCTTGATAACATTGACCTAACTTTATATTTAAAATATTTGTGTTAAAACATTTTACTTTCATAATATTTTGATATTTTGTTTAAGTTGAATTAGTTTAAGTTAAAGATCTATTTAATCTTGACTATTTAGAAATATTTTAAATTTTGAAATTATATTTGTTTGGCATTGTGTTTATATTGCATAATTTATAATTAATTTATCTTGAATTTGAATTATGTTTGTTGAATATATATATATATATATATATATATATATGAACAGTATAACCTCAAAACGGCACGCCGAAACACTCCAAAACTGAAATATTTCATTTCAATTGAAAAAACAAAATATCTACCGAAATGAAATTCACAATCTTGATTTGAATGAACACATTTTCTTCCGGCAACTCATTAGGCTGGAGGCCTGACACAGTGGTCACTTAGCTGAAAGAGTGATTTATGGTTAGGAATTAAAACTTCAAACGTTAGATAGGACCATGCCCTTAAAGTATTAATGAGCCCCAACCCCTTCCATTCAATTAACCTGACCAAGTCGCTGAGAATTCAAATCTTCCAAGAAGGAAAGAAAGAGGAAAAACAGAGCCCCACAATCCACAAATTTACAAGGTTTTTTTAAAGTAAATTTCTAGCATTGCTGCGCAGGCTTATGGCAGGATCAGCTCTCCTCCTTTAGGACTGCCCGTTGAAGTGTCTTCTGACTGCTGGCTGATGATGATAACTCTGTTTCAAATCAGTCAAAATCAAGTAAATAATGGTTAGAAATGTTGTTTCAAGTCTCTTAAATTCCGAGGGGCCAGAAGAAGATGCATGCAATTTAAATGTTACGCAGTCAGGTTGGTGATGCAGCTAGTGTTAAAACATGAACTTGATACTCAATCCTGCTTACGCCGTTGACAAAAAGGACTGCAGTGATCATGTACTAATTGAAACCATTGTGATGAGAACTCCAGATTTTGTACGTTAGACGAATTAAAGCCATACCACAGAGCAAAACCTAACCACCTGTTGGCACCCATACCCCGTACATAAATGCTCATCAATGCTCAGCTACATTGATTACACTCAACTTGCCAGCAGTAAGAAATCTGTACATCAAGGCACACCAAACATTCAAACTCGTCAAAACAGCTTGCTAATAGGTTTGTGTTCCAAGCAACACTCAAAGCAAAACCACATTTGAAACTTATGATAAAAAGTGAGAAGTTATGGCAATAACATATGAACTACAATTTTGTTTTGACAGAACTAACATAAACATTCTCACATTTGAGACAGAGATTGGAGATCGTTAAGACAAATCACTGCTAACACTAACGCAATTCAAATCTAGTCCAAATTTACTAAACTCGTAATGATATGTCAAATCTAAAACAGAATGAAATCCATGGTCGCTTAAATAACAAGCTACATCCTCATTTTCACAACAATTAGTCCTCCCTAATTCCCTTTACAGACATTTAGGTTTTTTACTCCTGTCTTGGTTAGAAAGTTTCTTGCAAAGTTCTGATCCTGAAAATGTGGTTCTCTAACATCACGAACAAATTCATGATCCTTGTACATTTCTCCTAACTCTTGAGCAGTTGCTGCAGCGGCTGGGGCTGGGGCTGGGGCAGCAGCTGCGGCTGGGGCAGGGGCAGGGGCAGGGGCAGCGGCTGTGGCTGTGGCTGAGTTTGTGGTTGAGGTTCCTCTCTCCATGGTACATTAATGTCCATTGATGCAAGCCCTTCTAATTCTTGGATTGCTGCAACTGCACTGATTGTGGCACTGGTCAAAAGAGGCTTTAGGACCCCAGCGGCTTGCTTAATTCTTGATTGCTGAAACAACATAATCAGAGTGAATTGTAGTTCATTACAAAGAAAAGTACATTGCATAGCAGTGCAAGAAAATTGTTGTCTGACTTACAAAAAATTCAAGTTTCCTCTTAAGATCTCCATGCAATTCTGCTTGTGCTTGAAGCTGAGATGCCCTGTTAATTGCCCATGGTGCATTTGCATTCTTGTTTCCAAAATGAGAAGTACAGATGATAATTAATTCAACATGCACAGATGAAGAGAAAAAAAAAAAAAAAAATGGAGATTTCTGCAATTCTACTCAAGACAGGTAGCAATTTATCATATGATTGACTTAAAAATCACTACAAAAGAGCACTTTATTGATATTTAGAAAACAAGAGTACATATGCATTTAGAAGAAAGCTTCCCTTTGAACAACTAATTTTTCGAACTTCTGACTGACCATATTATCCTCATTTTTTCTTGAGTTTGCAAATTCATGGCATTGTTCCATAGAGTGGTGGCGGTATTGATTAATAAAACAATACCCAACAATTTTTTTGACAGAAACTCAATAACATGTCACAATATTAGCAGATACTAGATACCATTACAAGACAAATTAAACACAACGTCAAGTTACTGAAAAGGGGAAGGAGTAGACTTTTGAATTTTGCGTGGGGAGTTACATAAAATGGCGGATATTAAACAATTTAAAAGGAATGAGGACCAGACTTTAAGTAGAAAAATTACAGGGGTTATTATTTTTTAAACCACTTTAAAATCTCAGCATATTTTTAATTTTTCAAGATTTTTCTTTCTATTTGGTGGGGTTGATTTTGCAACTAGCCAGTATATTGGTCCAGCACCAGTTGGTTGGAGAAACTTGAATTCAACAGGACAGATCCATCTCAAATGACAAGTATTTGAAATGATCTAATGTTAAATATCCAAGACCAAATGTGCTTTCTCAACAACAGCAAAGAAAAAAAGAACAAATTCAAAACTTTTGGACCATGACATGATGATGACTGTAAACACAGCATAAATAGCAAACCAAATCTTTATAAGCCTGAGTAAGGATGTGATAAATATTTTATAAACTCAAATTTCGAAACATGAACTAATTAGAAAAAAAAAAAAGTAGGCAACTTCTCTCTCACCCCATCCGAAGTAAATCTCATCCTTCAATTTTATTTGCTTATCGATCAATCTCTTAATTTGGCGTGGTTAATAACATACTTCATGTGTGACAGGCTTGAAATATGGAGTGTCTAGACTCACTTTAAAGTACAAAACTTAAACTGAGCTTGAGGCACGGGAGGATCAAGATGGCTTCTTATCAGGTTAGATCATTTTTCATTTATTCCTCAAAATACCATTAATTAATAATGTCATGTCCATATTGTAGGATCATGGTGTAGAACTCCCACAGATTCAAGAAGAGGCACCCCATGTAGAGGGATGGGAACAAGAGATTCAGAAAGAGGTATATATTTTTGTTTGTTAAGTTTGAGTTCCAGTCTCATTTAAAGATTTTTGCATGAGCTTTTCTTATTTAATTATTTTTAATGTTCAATAACCCCATCATACCAAAAGAGATTGATCGATAAGCAAATAAAATTGAAGGATGAGATTTACTTCGGAAGGGGTGAGAGAGAAGCTGCCTATTTTTTTTTTTTTTTTCTTAATTAGTTCATGTTTTGAAATTTGAGTTTAGAAAATATAACTTGCCTATAAATTAATTAATAACAGTCTACTTATCATGTCCCACAGAAAACAAATATAATTCACAATTGGTACAGATTAAAATATACCAAGCAAACAAATCCATTTGAGAAAGCTGATATAATGCTAATCAATTCTCAATCTGTTCAATCATGACGAGACCAGTATATTATTAGATAACAAATAACATAATTCTCTGGGAAAAAACACAAACACTCCTTCACTATTTGCTAAACTGTAGCGATGTCATTTAATGCCTATTTATGCCTCATACCTATCACATATTAAAAAGGAAAACACATACGTTCTTGCACAAAAGATAAACTACCCACACAATTATGGAATTTACCAAACACTACCAATAACAACCAACTATTAACACTATAACAACAGAAAATCAATCTATACCCTAATGCGTGTAAAGATAAGAACATTTACCTTCCTAGGCCGGCCGACAGGCCTGCCAGAATTCTTCTTAGGCTTCAGCTTCATAACCCCAGGAACCTTAGCCGGGCGACCCGGTCGCTTAGCCTGCACCATCACAACAGCGCCAGCAGAAGTTGGGGTTGCACCCTTCCTTGGCCTGCCTCTGGGCTTTGGTGATGCCACATTAAACACAGCTGCTGCATCAGTAGCAGTAGCAGTAGGAGAAGCAACAGCGTAAGGAACAGTAACTGGCTTTAACTGATTCTTAGGTGGACGTCCAGGACCCTTTTTAGCACCCACCAAAGACTTAGGCTTTCTGGGCCTTCCTGGACTCTTCTTGGACCCCAACAGCCCGCTATTCGGTGGCCTCCCTCTTCCTTTCTTCACCACCAACGGCCCAGCTTCAGTCACCACCATCTTCTTTGGCCGTCCTCGGCCTTTCCTCCCCGTTGAGGTGGAGTCAATAGGAGTCCCAACAGAACTCACAACAAGCTGACTTTGAGTCTGGGCAGTAACAGAAACATGTGAGCCAAGACCAGTCTGTGGCTGCCCATTAGCAAGCACAGACGCAGGAGTTGGAGGAAGCCCATTAGCCTTAGTTTTAGGGGGCCTTCCACGGCCCCTTTTCTGCTCAGGAGGAGCTGAAGAGATAGGAGCAACATACTGTGGCTGAATTTGAGGTGGGTTAGTAGAAACAGTAGCTGTGGTAGTTATAGTAGCACTGATGTCTGTGTTAATGTCAGATCTGGGTAACAAGTAAGATTTCTTGTTGAGAACAAGAGCCCCACTATTTTTCAAGCGTTTTAAGTGATGTGTCAACAAATCAGAGTGACTCGGTGATAAACCAGGGTAAGCTCTCTCTATATACTTTGCTATGGCTATCCTGCTTGACCCATCTTGTTCCTTCAAAGCTGTAATCGCTGAATATATCATCTGGCAAAACAAGAAAAGCAAATCAAGATTAGAACTTTATAAGAAACAAGAAAAAAAAAACAAGTCTTTTTTTTGTTTACCTCAGCATAGGAAGGATGGGTTATGGTGGGGGTAGGGTTGGGTGGAGGAGCTAAATGGGGGGTTTCAGTGGTGGTGGGGGTTTCGGTGGTGGGTGGTGGTGGAGGGATGGACGGCGGAACTGGTGGAGGGATCAATAATGAAGGAGGAGGTGGGTCCATGGAAATTTTAATTTTTTTTAAGACAGAGAGCGTTTAAGGGTGAGAAATTGAAAAGGAGATTAGATAGGGTGAGTATGTGTTTGGGAGAAATTGTGAAAAAATTGATTTTGAAACGACGACGGCGATGATGTATTGCAATTTGCATAGAGAGCACTGTATGATAAAGTGGAAATATATATATATATATATATTATGCGGAAAAAGAGAAAGGAATCGAACCGTTGAAAATGGCTTTTACTTGCTTTGTTTTATTTTTATTTTATTTTATTATAAAAGGAGGGGTGACGTTGTAGGGGCTGTTTTTCTGCTACTTTTTTTTTTTTTTTTTTTTATTTCGTCATCTAATCTATTTATTATTTGTATTTATGTCCTTTACTTTATGTCTTGTGGCATATCGAGCCAGTCATTCTTTCTCCCCTTGGAAATTACCCCAAACTCATCTTCGTTTTCAGGAGGCATCCTCCGTTCTATTATAAATTTATAATTGTCAAGTTCAAGGCGGGACTTGTTCGAAAAAAACGGTTTGGGTTATCACGATATTATGTTAATTATTTTATTAAATAGTTTTTTTTAATTAATATCAAGTTATTTAAATCACTAAAAATATAGTTAGGATAACCAAGTTTCTTCAAATTAATGCCCTTTTCAATTCAGCTTAAATTTTTTTCTAAAAGTTATTAAACCCAATTCGGTCTATTATTTGACCCATGATTTGAGTCATAAGTTAAACAAGTTAGCTTGGATCAATTAGAACGATATTGTTTTAGTATTTTTAAAGAAAATAAAAAAACATTGTTTTGCAAAAAAAACAAGTCAAAATTACCAGGATCAACTAGGTCAATTCCAAGTTTTTTTTTTTTACATTTAATCCAGGTGAATTAGATCAAGTTTAGTAATTTTATTTAGCTAAAGTCAAAATTTAAATCATGAATTTCTTGTATTAATCCGTTATAACATGTTAAGTTTAATAACTATAATTCCAATGTTGAGGATGAGGATGTTAGATTGTTGTGTAATGCAAGGTTATTATCTAATTAGTGCATAATTGTTTAGTCAATAGATGATGTGATTAACAAGTAATTTTATCATTTCTTGCAAGTCTTAATAAAAATATTGATATTTCATCATTTCTTGCAAGTCTTAAGAAATGTCACATAAGATTTTATAGAATTACCAAAAGCTTCTTTTCAATCACAAAGTTAATAAGTTGTCGAGACCACCAAAATCCTTAAACTTTATTAGAATCGATGAATTTCCGTTGTTCCTAATATAATAAAGTAGATTGATTTTGAAATTAAGGCAAATATAATATGCATTGAGATTTCATTTATCTATGAATTAAGTTATATAAAGCAAGAAACATTTTATAAAACGAGAGAAAAAATAAATTATTTAATAATGCAAATACAATCATCTTTCTATGATATACTTTGGAATTTTTTTAGTTTCAAAATGTTAGTCACTTTTGCATAATTATAATGTAATTTTGTTTTTGGTATAACCATAACATATGAGAGATAACTAATTTGACCAAATCTAGTCTTATTCATGCTGA
>Ga0307515_10016426_pt1 | contig 13550 bp, 12 predicted proteins | sample 17_EM_MG_FD_194513 | JGI IMG/M metagenome (GOLD analysis project Ga0307515, IMG submission 194513) | Populus trichocarpa ectomycorrhiza microbial communities from riparian zone in the Pacific Northwest, United States - 17_EM | ecosystem: Host-associated > Plants > Roots > Unclassified | place...
CTAGGTAGTGGGAATTAAGTCTTAAAAGTTAGAAAATCGATTGTTTTTGATGGTAAGATGGGTATGCGTAAGTTTTGAAGTGTGGCGCTACCTTTTGGTAAGGTTGCATGTGCGGTGGAGGTTTTTTGAAGACAGTCATGAAGGTCGCAGAAAGCCTCAAATTTCATTTAGCTGCTGATATGCTCCAGGCTTGCTATATTCCAACCATCCCCCTCCTCATCATCCTTGTTGTCTTCGTCGGTGTCTATCGGTGAGCTTGCGTCTGGCGATAAACCTTCATCTAAAGGAAGCCTCTGTAGTCTGATCCACTCATGGAATGGGCTGGTTCTAGCGGGTTCGATTGAGAGACAAGGCCCCAGAAGTATGTCAGTCTCATTGAATGCCGCGTCCAACTTGCTACCGTCGTATTCGTCAAATTCTCGAAAATTATCAACCACAATTATCACTGCCCAAAGATTTTTGAATTGCGTTTGGCAAACCCCCGCAAGCCGAACTAGGTGGGAAACGATGTGCTGGTTAACATACTCGGGACGAAAAGTTTGTATGGATGAAGGTAGGACATTACAGACTCTCAATCCTGTCTCTGGTGTACCAGTAAGACATTTTTGTCCAATCTCCAGGTGCTTAAGGTTGCTAAAGTCAGCCAAGGACCCAATCCACCCAGGATTGAATGTATGGTCCCATTGTTCATCCATGTCCAAGTACAAATGGGTCAGCGATTGTACTTATGACATTAAAATCTCTTTAATTTCGGAGCAAGTGAATTGCTCTGTCCTGAGTGCGTACCACCTGAAATGAAGGTAAAGGATTCGAGGTGCCTGCAACCCTAATAAGAGTTTCCGCGGATCGGATGTTCACTGAAGAATACTCTAGGAATACTCGCTTCAGAGAACTGTATGCCGGGGGTGAATCCCATAGTACCTCTTCTTCGGTGTCATCATTTGTGTTGGATATCGTATATCCTTCCGGTACCTGAAAAGACGGTAAAGGCAAAAAAGGCCCGATCTGGGCTGAAGACCACTCGATTACTCCGTCCAAAGCACATGCGCTAAATCTTTTCAAGGATTGCAATTTTTTTGCATGCACCAGTCTATCCCACGGAGGACTATTAGGCGGCATTCCTCAAAGGGAGATTTCCTCCAGTCTAGGGAGCAGAGCGAACATTAGTATGACTTGGGCATTTTCAATGCCAAGATGCAGGGCTTGAATCTACTTTTCATCAAAAGAGAGAGATTTGTCGAAATCATCGTCCACGAAGGTAGCCACATCCGCATCCAATCACTCCTCCACGTCAGGCTCAAAGCTGGAATTGGGTCTAGATTCTCCTCGTTGTTTAACGGAGTACCTTCAATGATACCTGCCTTTTGCGCAGCATTAATAAATAGACAAATATCCTCAATCAAGATTGGTGGAGGCTTATAGCCCAGCACGTGCATCTGATAGCGAACAGCCTAGGCTGAAGTTCAATTCTTTTGACATGGAGGGCGAGATCGGGCCGTTCAATCATTCGGCGCATAGATGGCTTAAAGGGAATTTCATCTTTGCATGCCTTCGTATTGACATACTCGCGGTAGAGAAGCGGTTCTGCACATCTATGGAATGTCCTGAAGACCAAAAAACACGTTCAGGAAGTCCTGCTTGTCCCAAAGATATGAGAGGATCTCAATAATAAGCTCAGCCGGGTGACCATGTAGGCTGGACATGATGGGTGGTCGTATGAACGATTTTAGCGGTATTCCTGATGATCGGGAGGATTTTAAGGCTTGCGGAAGACATTGAAACATAGTTTGACGAGGAGAAAGCTGCGCGAAATCAGGGGTCAGGCAAATTCATGCGTATCGCACAGCACAGGCGAATATTTCATACTAATATAGACCGAGCGCCAATCGCGTGTGAGGCTGAACCCTGAACTTATCAAGACTTTGCGCATTGCCTATCTCGACGATACTGAGCCGTAGTGTTCTTTACGGGTCCTACCGCTCGTAGGCATGGAGATCGTGCTCCAATTTTCCGACACCAAACCTAGCAGCAAAAGAGTATCTACCTCAGAAAGGTGGAAGGGACCGGCTAAGGACATTAGTCACAACGGCCCAACTTCCGCTTTGAATAACATGTGAATATCTCCTTATATTGATATCATTCTAGAATCCTAACCTGATTAGCACAACGCGCAACTCTGTAACTTCACTTCTTCGTCTTCCACGAGAGCTACGGGATTGCATTTGGGAGTACGTCTGTGGTGGACAGCTCATCCACGTCAAGAACAGCTATGGTTTGTGCTGCTACATCTGCAAAGCGACAGATTCGCCCAGGACGATGTACCTGCGGACCCTAGAGGAACCGAAAAACGAATATTATGAGGAGCATGCTCCGAACCCCGAAATCAAGCGTCACGTTTCTTGCTACGGACGCAATAAACTCAACCTCGAGTTCCAACGCACCTCTAGGCAAATTTACCACGAGACAACACCTATCATATATGGAATGAATATCTTCTCGTTCAGCAATGCGATGATTTGGTTCAGATTCATGATCACACTCAAACCGCAGTTTAGGGCTCTCATAAAATGCATGCAGCTCGATATAACCATCAGTAAGCTTCGTGACTGCGGAGAATGGTCGGAGACCCTCACAATTCCACTCGTACGCTCCCTTACCGGGCTCAAGACGTTGCATGTTTCCATCTGGCTGAAATTAGGGAGGCTTGATGAGTTTAGAAAGATCAAGGAGCATATGATGAAGGACTGGGAAGGGCTTCCAGAATATGAAGCAAATGAGCAGAAGATATTGTATACAGGACTGGGAAGGTTGCAGCGCCTGCCGCTCGACGATGTTACTTGCGTTGTCTGTGACGATGAATTCGTGTACGCTTGTGATGACTTACTCCGATATAGCGACAATACCTTGGAGCAACTAGAACAGGAGTACAAGTGGGCAGTTATTGATAAGAGAAGACTTGCGGAACGCGTTCGGACTGTCCTTCTGGAGCCTTGGGATGAAGTGGAGTATCAGAAGGAACTGGAGCAGAAAAAGAAGAGCGGGAGGAAGGTATGCATGGAAAGAGGTTCGTGAAGGCGATAAAATTGACCTAGGGTATGTAGATTTGAGCTGAGACTATTTGTTTTGAGCAGAAGGTTTAGCTCCAAGTGCTCTTAATTTAGTAACATTTCATCCACACTGTGCTTGAAGGATCTGTATCGAGTGATAACTACGTTTTGAGCAGCTCCAATAAAAGTAGCCCTATTACGCGGCATTAATTGACTTATGTGATGTTCCACAGCGGGAAAATCATGGAGTGTGGAGTATGATCGGCGGCCTTGCAGATTGTTGATCCTTGTAGACCCATTTTCACTCGTAGAGTCGCAAGTGAAGAGAAATCAAGTATCCGTGTCCTATGGTTATCGATAAAGCCAGCCAATAGAATCAATGGGATCAAGGCTCCGTGTCATCACGGTGTTCGCGCCCGGTCCACTCTCATACGACTTCGCCGTCGGAAGGGATAAAATTCGGTTCTTTGAACTAGGTTGCCTCCAATTGCAGCCCCTAAGCTACTTTTACAAGCTAATGCCCTGAATATGTTAAGACTTCTCTCTTACTTTACCTGAAGTGATCTCGATGGAGCTAGGACGGACCTGTGTGTTGCTTTTGGATGACGTCGCGTCGCTACTCCTCAGCCACAATGCACACGCCGTTACGCTTGCACTCCACAACATTCGTTTTCCACCGACACCGCTAGTCTCTCCCTAACCTCATACTACTCACTCTCGGACATATAAACTTACTGTATTCAATTCGCTATGGCCTCTAATGGTGGGAGCTGCGACACTACAACCACCAAAAACGGTGTCTCAGCAGTCCCACCCCAGTCCAAAGGATCATGGACTTCATTCCTCAAGGTAATGAATGTCTGAGTTATTATGAAAGCTGTGCTAACTACGTCCATCTAGTCTATTGCCTCGTTCAATGGCGATCTCTCATCTATGACTGCACCACCCTTCATCCTCTCTACCACTTCCCTTGTCGAATACTCCTCTTACTGGGCAGAACATCCCTCGGTGTTCGTAGCTCCAGCAAGTGAACAAGACCCCGCAAAGCGTGCCATGCTTGTGCTGAAGTGGTTCTTAAGCACACTGAAGCAACAATACAGCAGTCGGAATGAGAAACTTGGAAGTGAGAAGAAGCCCCTTAACCCCTTCTTAGGCGAGCTATTTCTCGGACGATGGGAGGATGATGCGGGCACTACTCAGCTAGTTAGCGAGCAAGTCAGGTAGGCTGTGCCAGTATTCAATTTTTGCGACACGTGCTCATTTTTTCCGATAGCCACCACCCGCCGGTAACTGGCTATTGCATTTGGAACAGAAAATATGGTGTTAGGTTGCAAGGATATAACGCGCAGAAAGCTTCTTTTTCTAATACGATCAACGTCAAGGTATTTTCCTTCCGCAAATGTTACGTCAAGCAGCTCTGAAATTTGTCCATGTAGCAAATTGGCCACGCCATTTTCCATATCGACGCGTTCAGCGAAGACTACCTCATTACCCTCCCCTCCCTCCACATAGAAGGCCTCATAACCGGCTCACCTTATGTTGAGTTGAACAAATCAAGCTATATTCAATCCTCGTCCGGTTACACTGCCAGAATCGATTATTCCGGCAAGGGCTGGCTCTCTGGAAAGAAGAACAGCTTCACCGCATCTCTGTATCCCGAAGGCAGAGAAAAAGAGCCGATTTACACAATTAGCGGCCAATGGACTGGCTCCTTTACAATCTGTGATGCCAAAAGCAAAAAAGTCGTTGATAACTTTGACCCAAATGTCACGAAAACTACCCAACTTATCGTGGCACCAGTCGAACAGCAAGATGAAATGGAGTCGCGCCGCGCGTGGCAAAAAGTCGCGCAAGCCATCTCAAAGGGAGATATGGACACGACATCATATGAAAAGTCCATCATCGAGAACCAGCAACGCGACATGAGGAAGAGGGAAAAAGACGAGGGTCGCGAGTGGGAACGCCGCTTTTTCACTCGTGCAGAAACACATCCGGTTTTCGATGCACTTTCGAAGACGATTGGTGAGGGTATCAACGATACTTCGACAAATGGAATTTGGATGTTTGATCCAGAGAAGGCAAAAAATTTGCAACCGCCATTCCGACAACAGTAGCTTTATCAGCACATCATTCGTGAGATATGGCGGTTTTCTTAATACTGATTCTAATAGTTCTTACCAAAGAAACCGGCGTCACAGTCGGTACGGGTCATTGTGGGTAAAGTAATGACCGGCTCGGGTGCGAAATCAATAAGGCTGGTTGGGCTGGGTTTGGTTGTAGGCCTGAAAAAGTAGAAGCTGGAGAGAAAGGTTGCACTACACCTTTATCCCTAATCCTCAATGATCAATTTATGTATCAAATCCGTCTTCACACACCCTTTCGCCGCCCTGTTATGCAGCCTTACCATTAGTATCCGAAGCTATGACCTGTTTTCTTCCGCTTTTCCTCACAACATGTAATTGTAGAAGTCAGATATCAAACTTTTCGCTTCACTAAACCTTTAAAGAAATCGAAACTATTGCTGTCGCTTTGCAGCTGCCATATCTTACCCGTGGATCGATCATCCCAGCCCAGCTCTTCTGCGAGCAAAAGACCCCAGTCGCGAGTGATGCCCTTGATTCTTGCACGGACACCACTCTCGACTTCAAGCGTGACGATTTGATCCCTATGCAATATAACATGTCAGCTGCCAGATTCATTTACAAACTAACAATGGTCATACTAATGGTGCAGCAATACAAAAGGAATTCACTTACGTATGCAACCAGTTGTCGTAATACTCCCCCTCCAACTCCCTATCCCACCCCTTCGAGCGAAAGCGCCTATAGACCTCTTCAAAACTTGCCAAAATCCCCGCCAGCAGCCTCTCCATCTGGAACGCCTTTAACCCAGCCTTCGCAGCCAAAGCATTTAGGCTCGTCGTCGGCGCCGCGTTGGCGACATTGATCCCGATGCCCGTCACCAGCGTATAATCCGAGCCGGCGTAGGACGAGTTTACTAGAATCCCGCCGATCTTGACGAAATCGGCCTTGTTCTTGCCGTTTCCTGATGACGTGGGATCCAGCGCGTAGACGTCGTTCGGCCACTTCAGCTTCACGGGCAGCACGTCGTAGCCCGGCGCGTAGGAGCGGATGCCGCGCACGATGGCCAATGCGGCGAGGTATTGGATGAAGATGACGGGAGCGGATTGCGTGAGCATGATTGGGTGCCGCAGCACGGTGCTGAACATGAGCGCGCCGGGCGGCGCGACCCAGACGTTGGAGCCGCGGCCGCGGCCGGCGATCTGGGTCGTTGCTGTTGCGGTGAAGCCGGGGGGAAGGTGCCTGAGGAGTTTGGGGTTTCTAGGGGAGGTTAGCGGGTGCCGGGGGAATAGATATTTTTTGAATGGGGAGACGAAGGCCTTAGGATGCTGTGTGAACATACTTTTCTAGTAGCGTGTTAGTGCTAGTGACTACCTCGCCATATAAGAGGTGTTTGCCAAATTCAGGTTCTGAATTAGCACATTTGGAGTGGTAGTGAGCAAGATTTGCGTAGTAGCCGTGGTGGTTAAAGCAGGGTGTCTCTCGACCTGATGGGAGCTCTCTCTCATGCACGATTACTTTCTTGATTACTCTATCATAGTCGATAATCTTATCACCAGTTGCAGTCTCATCTTCCTCGTCTGTCTTCTCCGCTTCCATCTTCTCCCCCGTAGAAGCCGCGGGCAGAACTGCAGTCACCGCTTTGGTAAGTTTGTCCATCAGCCATGCATCAGGCTTTTCGAGATGAAACGTATCGTTTTCCGCCTTGATGTGCTCCTCGCTATCGACTAGAGTAATGATTTCTTGCCAGGACGAGATGAGCTCTGAGACATCTGACGCTTGATGAGCCGAGAGATGGAGACGGGAGAGGGATGGTACCGCTTGTTCCTCTTCATTGACCTGCAAGCCAAGCTTCTGCAGACAAGCTTTCAGGAATGAAACACGTGCTGCATCCGAGCGTGCTATTGCATCGATCGCGGAGTCATAAGAGGGAGGATTATTAGCTTTGCTAAGGTTCACAGCTGCGAATCTAGTCGGAATTAGTCAAGCAATTGGCTAGGAGCGGAGATCAAATTACTCAGGATGAGGGCCTGTTAGGATAATGCCTCCTTCACCAACTTTGCGGTAAATGACTGCTGCGGCTCCCTCTCCAGAATCCACCTTGAGCTCTTCAGTATAGCTCGCCAAAACTTCGACCCCTCGACTTTCCAATTTCTTAGCATCAACAAAGACCCCACCGCCGTTGTAATAAGATCGGAAATTATCCAGGAGACTTTTTTTTGTGCCATGAAATGTTGCGCGGTTAACCCGTAGCTCTACGTCACGAGCGCCCGCTTCGCTATGGTAAACGAACCCGGGAAACGCCAGTCCACGGCAAATACCCGGGAAGAAGGCAAGCTCGCGGTCTCCTACCACTGCCATCTCCTTATCGTCGACTTCGAATTCGCACCGCGCTGAGCCATAGTAGCCACCTGCACAAAACCCAAGGTAGCAACCCCCACGGTTAACATATTGAGTAATCCGCCGATTGCCTTCTCCATTAAGGGTCCGACAGTAGCCTAGATCTGCACCTCCAGGGAACACTAAGAGAGCACATGTTGCAGACCAAGGTTCCTTGATAATCGTATCTCCTGTAATAGGAATAATAGCATAGTTAGGAGAGAGTAGGCGGCGTAAGGTGTATAAGCAGTGGCGGACTGATTCTGAAGTGCTTCCGTTGCCTTGATACACTCATTAATATAAATTTCAAATGGTTCGGAAACTGATTTTACCCGAATATACAAGCACATTCATCCGCTTGCTTGCCATTGCTACTCACAGCGTCGAAGTGCACTGCGACAGCTCCCGAGCTTCAGCCGAGAGCAGATTCTCACGACCAAGCGCCTCTTAAGAACTCGCCCAACAACACTGGAAATCACGAACAAAGATGTCAAATGACGAGAAAAAATTAAGTGTTACCCAAGCAGTTAATGAGGATGATGAGCCGGATGAGTGGTAAATGCGATTGGCAGTATACGTAATTTGCAAAGGTTGGCAAACTGATGGACTGCAACAGGGACAAGAGAATTTTCAGCACCGGCTGTTCAGGTAGGAAATATTGATATATATCTGCGTATTTCTAAACTAGGGTACAGTTGAAAATGCGAAGATGACAGATTGTTACTATGACACGAAAGATTGGAGAGCGTGTAAGAAGGAGGTGAGTCAGTTGATGTTCTTCGGGGACCGAGCGGCTAGGAAAGTAATTCGGGGGAGAAGCCTTTAAACTTGCCGATATACATACTTCCCAATTCCAAAGTCCAACATATTAAAATAGTAAACTAACTAGTAGTCTTTCTGCAGATGGAGGCATTTCGGGAGTGTTGGAAAAGGCAAGGAAATGATCAGAGGACAGATACTAAAGATGCATGATGGCGGTTGTTTCCAAATAATATTCAATTCCCTTTTCTAAGGCCTCAAAATTGTATTAAGCTCGGCCCCTAGACCTCAGCCACCCCCTGAACCCAGCCACCTAACTAAATCGATCACCACGATTTTTGAAGCTACAGTCCCTCTGTGGCGGACTAAATGACCAAACCGCCAACCCAAACCTCGCCTAATCAAAATATCGTGATCAACGCTCCATTCGAGCCACTATTTGAAGCTTCGATTTGAAGCTCCAATTTCAAGCCCGGACTTGATTTGGAGGCCGTAGATTTGGAAGCTTTTGATTTGGAAGGCCCTGATTTGGAAACTGTTGGCTTGGGGGCTTTCGGCTTGGAGGCTTTTGATATCTTTTATAGTTAGCAATCAAGATCATATTGGTCACAAATCTAGTGCTATTTTAGACTGCAGGTCTTCAACATAGAGCCCTCTGCTTAGGATCTGCCTATAGATTAATCTTAATTTAATTTAAAACCTAATAACGTGTTTCACCATTCAGTGGCCCACCCCACTCAATGGCCCACTCTGTTTTCTCACCAAAAATCATAAAAATCACAGTATAATATCTCAACAACTACTTAATAATAATTTCTAAAAACTTATATTTAAGCTTATATATATACTCTACCTCTTTTCTTTTAATTTTAGATAAATCTATTAAGTAGTTATAAAGATATATAGTTTTAGACTATAAATTCTACTCTAATCTTTATATATCTATAATTACTAAACAAATTACTTTAAAATTCTTTAACGCTAAAAGGGATGAAGTAATATATATATATAAGCCTAAATATAAATTTTTTGAAGTTATTATTAAGTTATTGTTGAGATATTATACTGTGATTTTCATGATTTTCGGTGGGGAATAGGGTGGGCCACTGAGTGGGGTGGGCCACTGAATGGTGAAACACGTTATACTAAATACTTTAGATTACATAATAACTAAATCGCCGCGTGGCTTAGTGGAATTAAAGTAAGTCTGCTGCCCTCATTTAATATGATTGAATACGCGTGTAAGATAATAAATATACATAAAAATAATGACGTCTGACAGGATCATATTGATACGTTGTGCAGCATATCCCTTGCAACGTCAAATCGGGTCCTTACGTTATCGATTAATTTTTGGAGTTAAGTCGCTCAACATAAGGCCTCTAGCAGTCGTCCTTCCTGTAGAACGGTTTTTTATATATGGGTGTAACTGATAATTAAATTCTATATAGATATACGCGTTGTTTTGAAAACGGTGTTCCTGCACGGACTACTTGCTCTAAGGACCCTGACGTTGCAAGGGATAGAACAGGCTGGGGAGCTGCCATGCGAGGTGTCTCGTACTACGCGCTTAATAGCTTGACCACTTTATCACAAGCCTAGAAACCTTTCTACCCGTTCTTATTCGGGAAATTTATTAAGGACTAGGGTGAACGGGAATGCTAGTCAACATCAATTACCCGGCTCCGAAGAAGCCAACAATGAGGAGAAATAAGACCCTAGGACAAAGCATAAATATTAGAACGAATTGTGATTGAACGGGTGATTATCAGAAATTTTAGCTACCAGGTATTCACGAGACCCTCGTAAACCAAATTAATGAGTCTCTCATCTCCTCCACAATACCTATGCCTAGATCACGCACAATTCCGCTAGAGTCGATTTTGAACTCGGCCCTCAGCCTTCGCTTGCTATCATCAAACATATCTAGCAAGTCCGCTATGAAGAACTCTCCAGATACGTGTTCAAAAGACAGTACAAACCCAAAACATCTGTCAGATGCGTCTGCTTGGAGCTTTCCATCTATGATTTCCACAAGTAGGTCATGGTATCCAATGTTGCGATACCTGCCCGCATATGAATCAATTGGTACACTGAGTGCTAGTGCCGAAGCAGGCCGCTCGGGATACGGATTTTTTCCTTCCTCCTCTTTCAACTCTTTCACTTGATTCCGTAGGAAGGTATTGTAGTCAAATCGCTCCGGTGAAGGTGTGCCGAGCATAGTGTCAATTAGATGCCAACAAAGGATTTCTGCAGCATCATTAGCCCCATTCGAGTTGCCAAAAATTACAATCCCCCACTCCATCTCTGGCATATATCGCATTAGACTGCCAAACCCGCTAACGTTCCCATCATGGCCAATTACTGTATAGCCTCTGTATGTTTCTAATCCCCAGCCCAATGCATAAGACCAGTGGCTATGGAATGGCTTTCGCTCGTCGTTACATGGGTCGGCGATGATCCTTGGCTTTACCAGCTCCTTATGTGCGGCCTCAGATATCGGACCCGCATGTTTGATCATAGCGTGGATCCATTTTACGTAGTCTCTTGCACTACTGAAAACGCAGCCCGCTCCCTGTCCTTCGGGCTGTCTGAACGCTGGGATTTCAATATAACGCTCTGTTTTCTCGTCCCATCGATAACCTTTTGCCATCTTATCCGTTGCATTACTTTTTTCAACGCCAGGCACATCGAGGTACGTGTTTGACATGCCTAGAGGCTTCCAGATTCTATTGTTCAAGAAATCGGTGAACGACTCTCCGCTTAAGGTTTCCACCAAGTAACTAGCCACAGTATACATCATGTTGCAGTATTGATATTCAGTTCTTAGTGGCCGACTGAGGGGCAGGTTCCGGAGATTCCGTGTAATAGACTTCGGACTATCCGGAACTGCCGCACGGACACCTAGGTATGATTCATCATGCCTATGAAAGAAGGGTATTAGCTGGGATGATAAACGGTAATGTTGCTGCTATGCAACAGGTACATTCTAACCTAGGCATCCCACTGCGATGGCTCAAAATATCCTCAACGGTAACATTCTCGGTAGCATAGGGGTCCTCAAGTACAAAATCGTCTCGCAATAGTCTTGAAACTGGCGTACTCCAGTCAACTTCCGGATATTTCTCATTGTCGTCAACGAGCAGAGACACTGCCGCTGCTGTGAGGGACTTTGATATACTAGCACAGTCGAAGAGAGTATCGGCGGTTACTTGGTTTCCCGAGCAAGATGCTAACCCATAACCCTGCGAGCCGGAATATTTAACCTTAACTACACTATACTTGGAATTGGGATTCAATAATAGAAATACCTTGACAAAGATTTCATCCTTATGAACTATAGCAATTGCAACCCCAGGTACTTTCCAGTCTTCAATAGTCTTTTGCACAAGCTGATCAAACTCTGCCGTCGTATGGGTGTCTGACTTCATTTTTGAGTAAACTGTGCTTGCTTTTACTCTCTGGACGGCTTAGCTCAAGCTGTGATAACTCGATCCTTTTTGAAGAATGGCTTCGAGGAGGAAGTAATATTTTGGAAAGCATTTTATACTAAATTTCTGACACATTTACGATATCAGCCGCAGAATATTCAGCTGAATCGTCTTCAGATTTGAGTCATCTATGGTACAGAACCACTAACTGTGTAAGGCAAGTGTGAATGAAAAAGTAAGGAAATGGGTGATAAAAGGGCGCTAAAAGGGCGGAAATGTTGATGCTTACACCACCTTGTCAACTCCGATTGAAAGCGCGTGTCGATCTTGGTGATCAATCGGCAGCACGGCCATTTTAACGTATTTTTACCTACTTTTGGGTACAAATGTACACATTTTGGTTAGCGTGATCAACACGCGCTTTCAACCGGATGCGCCGAGGCGCAAAAGCTCTCAACTGAACGAATACCCTTGATCTCCAACTGTCTCACAACTCTGAGTATCTGATGGCCATGATGTTTTCATTGGCAGGTTCGGGCCTGGGAACAGTAAAGTTTCCTTTTGAATCATTTTCGTGTGAACAGTCTACTATTAAGCAATGACTTGGTAGCTAAAGGGAATTTAGTGGATAGATACAGTACCCCATCAAAAGTGTCCGGCCGAGGCCACACCAAAAAATGACACCCCCAGCCAAAATACTATGCAAAAGTCACACAATTAATTCCAGAGCCTTAAAAAATCCAAAGCTACTTATAGATATATAATCTGGTAATCGCGATACTTTTTTGGTATTTAAAATCTAGTGTGCCACCCCTTGGCCTTAACTATAGCATCGTATCTCTCCTCTATTGTCAGGTGAAACCTGAGTAGATAGTTATATAGCCGCAAGGTACGGGCGACCCTGGGGCAATCCAGGGGTGACTCGCCCGTGAGGCACGTGCTCTGCACGTGCCTAGGGAAAACCCTTCCTACCTCGCACACAGACTCCTCCTTTTCCCTTAAGGATTCGTCTCTGTCTATACAATATACCTATTGTTCTATTATTGGACTCCCTATCTATATCCTTACCTTATATTTAAATCCTTACCAATCCCCTTGGGAGGATAGCCGGTTTAATTTTTCTATAATGCCTCCGAAAAGAAAACCGACGCCTATACCCGATAGTAATACGCTAGTAATACAACCGCAGAACGCCTTAGGATCTAGTGTAGATAAAACCGCTAAAAGCACACTAGCAGCATCTAAGCCATTTTCTGAATCCTAAAACGATTAAATATCTATAAACGTTAGAGACTAGTTTAACTTATATACCTAGACTTAATAGGAGCTTAGTAAGGTTACTAGCGTTCTACCTAATACCGCTAATATAAAGGAGCTAGATAAGCTGGCTAAGAAAATAGCCAACTTATAGAGTATTATCGATTTAATAAAGCCCTCTTATTGCCTCTCTAGTAAAGAGCACAAGTTATGTAGTAAATATATACGCTAATTAAATCTTAACGCCCTAGTTAAGAAGTTACTACTTAATATTAGCGGTACTACTTAACAGCATTTTAACTGGTAAATTGCCGTAGTTAAGAACCGATTTAAGGTTAATAACGCTAACTATAACTATAAGCGACGTACGCGCTAGGCCATTAAAGGTTTTATAAAAGAGAAGACAATTACCTAACTAGTTTATTGTCGGTTAGGCACTAAGGATAAGGGTCCTTTACTATAGGACGAATTTAAGACTATGGTCTAAGACCAGATTAGGAACCCTATAGTAAGACGCTTTAATAACGCTATAGCGTACTATATAGCTATTATAAAGGAGAACTAGAGGTTTAACGTCTTCCTAGCCCATATATATA
>Ga0307515_10016428_pt1 | contig 13549 bp, 3 predicted proteins | sample 17_EM_MG_FD_194513 | JGI IMG/M metagenome (GOLD analysis project Ga0307515, IMG submission 194513) | Populus trichocarpa ectomycorrhiza microbial communities from riparian zone in the Pacific Northwest, United States - 17_EM | ecosystem: Host-associated > Plants > Roots > Unclassified | place...
TTATAGAGGGTATTTATATTTTCCTTAGCGTTGCCGGTAACCGTAGGTGTGCGAGAGTCTTTAAGCTCCTAGAGCATCTAGGTATTAGAGCTTATTTAGCCATCTTACCTAAAGGGTTATATTGTCGTAATCTCTCGCTATTAAAGGGACCTTTTTGCCTTTGCGCGACGGCTTTCTATAAGGTATCCGTAGAGTTTCTATTTAGGTTATCGCGAGATTTTTTAAGGGAGGATAGTAGTTATAAATAAAAGATATAAACAAATAATCTGGTCCTTAAAGCCGACTGCCCTTCTTAAAAAAAGTAGGAAGGATTTAAATATAAGGGGATTTTATAGACAGGGGGCTATAAGGACATAATTATAAAATAGGATAGATTAATAAGAGAGATAAATCCTTAAGGAGGTAAGGCCTTTAGGATTATAGAGACTATATACTACGGGCACGTACCTCTAGTACGTGACTGGCAACTATCTAAGGGGCGTCCAGGGGTTGTCCTAAGGGCAACCTAAGGTGACTGCAATAATATCCCTTACACTTTAGCGTTAATATAGTTGTAAGTAATATCTACTACTACTTAATAAGAAACACTATACCCTTAAAATACTATTAAAAATTATCTTAACTTTAATTAATATAGAATTTGTTTATGTAATAAATCTTTTAGGTATCTATTAATGCTAAAATAGGATATCTAGACATTGATACGAGAAAGGACTAATTTATAGCTTAGCGAGTATTTTTAACAACTACGCTAAATGCTTAACTTATTACAGCCTAAGAAAATATAAATAAAAGGAAATATAGCAGAATATATAAGCTTGGTATAAGGCATTATAGCGTTAATAAAACAAAATCTAAAGTCTATAATCTAGGACTTAAAATATAAGTTTAGGTAGAAATCCGTATTAAAATAATAAGTATTATTTTATTAATTATTAATCTAAGCTAGAATATTAAGTCTTTATGCCTAACGTAGGTAATAGGGTTATGACGGCGATAGGGTTATGACGGTCGAACTACCGCCTTCCTATTTGGGTTTAACGCCTTCCTAATATAGTATATTGCCGGTTCGAAAATCAAAATAGTAGCAATATTGTATTTTGAATGCTTGAAACTAAATTAAAAAATCTTTTACTAACACTATAATGCCCCACTGGCCCCTGCAACCTAGCAGAGAAAAGAAAATATAAAGCGCTATTAATGCCTGGCATTCTGGGCTCTACAAAAGCTAGGAGACTTGCGCAAAGGCCTATGGGGTAGATTTATAGACATTTTAACACTGTCTTGATGGAAGGCAACAGCCCTACAAAGTCGCCTATACCAACCAGAACCGTATTACCGTTGCTAGCGAAGATGCAGTTGTTTAACACCTTATATATCTTGCAAACGCTGGATTTCCATGTCGGCAGCATACCGTTCGATCGATTGCTATAGTAGTCCTTTACGAGGAGTACGCTAACCTTCCTTAATACGTCTATGTCGAACCTTTTAGTATAAAGTGGGTGTATAACTTCCTAAAACGGCAGGATGAGCTTTGTTGCTGCTATGTACGTTTAATTAATTAAGAACGAGCTCTTATAAATAACAATCCTGGCCTTATTTAGAGATTCTTTGCCGACTATACTAACGCTATTACTTAATATAATATTAGCGAATTTGATAGGTGGAATATAGATGAGATGGGCTATGCAATAGGACTAGCTTTTGCTGTAAAAGTAGTTATATTAAGAGGCAGAATTATTAATTTTAAGACGATTGACAGCAATAGGGAGTGGGTTACCTAAATTGACTTAATTGGCATGCATGGGCAAATAATTCCACCATTCATTATTTTTAAAGGGAAATAGTATACAGATTTACTATGGGAAATAGCAAAGGAAGCTGTAGGCGAGTGCTTAATTAGAATAACGGAGAATGGCTAGTTAAATGAAGAAATAGGTCTTAAGTGGCTTTAACATTTTAAGCGTTATACTCGGCGAATAGAGGTATAGGAGACCTCTAGAATTAATACCCTAAACGTCGAATACTATGGCCACTGATTGCTTATTATAGATGGACACAGCTCTCATACCAATCTTAAGTTTATAGAGTTCTGCTAGAAGCATAAGATTATTCCTATATATCTTCCACCTTACTTAACCCACTTCCTACAGCCTTTAGATCTTGTTATCTTTTCAGTGGTTAAGCGCCTATATTTAGCTAAAGTTGATAAATACGCAGCTCGCGGTATTACTGGTATTAATAGAGACTACTTTCTCCAGATCCTAGGTGAGATTAGGCCTTAAATATATACACCTAAACTAATTAACAGTGCATTTAAAGCTATAGGCCTTCTTCCTTTTAACCCTAATTAAGTCCTCCAACGCCTTATAGGGCAACCCTCCTCTGCGCGACTGTGTATATCTTAGCCAAACGAACCAACGCTTTTATCCTTACCTCTGCATCTAAAGACTCTAAAAAGCCATTCTGATTGAGCTTGGTATAGCTATACAATCCGTTATTTAGATACTACTCCTAAAGCGATTAACGTTGTTGTTAGAAAGCTTATAAGCCAGATAGATTTAATAGATAAAGGTATAGAAATACTACGGCTAGAAAATATAGAGCTTTATAATGGCGCTGCAGATAGGAGAGCTAAGAAAAAAAAGAAGCGGGTAGTACTTTTTACTAAATCGGTCCTTACTACCGAATCGGCTAAAGCACTTATTAACGCTAGGGAGGCTGTAAAGGAGGCTAAGTAGAGGACCAAGAATATTAGAGAGCGGCTTAGAAAGGAGAGAAAGGAGATAGCTATAATTGCTAAGGCATAAGTTTAAGAAAGGAAGGAGGCTCAGGCTGCTGCTATAAAGGCTAAAAAGGTTACAGATTAATATAAAAAGGACTTAGGAGAGGTAGATTAGGCAGCGAAAAGAGCGTAAAAGGCGTTAGTAACTACGGGCAATATAGTAAATAAGAAGAAGACTATAGAAGCTTATATGGCAGCTGCTTAAGCAGTAGGGGAGGCAAAATTTAAAGCAGAAGCCTTAGCAATACTACGGAAGCAATGGGAGGATTCTTCTATAGTAGCTTTAGAGGCTATAGCTCACTTTAAGGCTCTACAAGACGCTGTAAAGAAGGTAAAGGAGGCCTCCTAGCAGTCTACACAGGCCGATAAGGAAGTGGACGATAAGGAAGTGGACGATAAGGAAGCAGATGATAAGGAAGTAGATAATGAGCTAAGTGGATTAAGTAACGATGAGGCGTTATATATAAATGAGGATATTAATATAGGCGACGTTATGGTGTTAATTGAGTAGCAGTTAGTACTAAAAACACCAAAAAATATTAATATAGGGCCTCTATTATATAAAAATAAGGCTTTATAAAACCTTAGTAATAGTGTGATACTGTGCGATGCTTTTTACTATCGTTTTGCCTACGATTGGGCATTTGGCAGTACTTTGGTGTTCCGTGAGCCTAATTAGGAAGGCGGTAGTTCGACTGTTATAACCCTATCGCCGTTATAACCCTATCACCTACGTTATCTAGTATAATTAAGGTCGATATTTAAGCTGCTAAAGTGTCTTAATCTACCTTCTCTAATTATGGATTCTTATTGTAAATGCCAAAGTATAAAATTTTCTATATATTTAGTCCGCTTCCTTTTTTTCCCTCTAATATATCCTTCTAACAGAGTTCCGCGAGCCTAAAATAAGATAATAGGCGGTTTAGGTTATTTTCTGGGATATAGCTTTAGTCTTTAATAGCTTGTCTTTCTTAACAGAGTAACATTATTTTCTCTTCCTCAAGTTCTTTAGGTGTTGGAAGTAGAGCGCTAAAATTAATATATCCCGGATTGAAGTAAGTAAACACTATAGGAGGAAGAGACTATTAATCTATAATTCCTTTTATAATAGCTTCTATAGAAACGTTATAATAGAGCCAGCTAGCCTTTTTATAGAGTCCTTTCCTTTCGTAAAGGTTAGCGAGATTAAATTATATCTTTAGCATTATTTAATTGTTTAGTTGGATATAGTAGCTAGTAAATCTTAAAAGCTTTTATTCTAGCTCTCGTTAGATAAGTTCTAATTTATTAGGTAGAAAAGGGATAAAGTACTTAAATATTAAGTAAGGGATTCTATTAGGATTAATTAATTATAATAATAGACGTATTCCTAGAGCTTAGAAGGGTTATATTTAATAGTAGAAAGCTAAAAAAGAAGAGTAGTAGAGATTAGTGTATAAGAAGACGAAAGTAGAAAAGGCTGTTTAACAGCTTTATATAGACTTTATTAACTCTATTATATATTTATAGTTATATTAGTAAACGCCTAGTAACGCGTTTAATCTATAATTAAGGGCGAAAAAGCCTGGTTAATTATCTATCCTTATTTTATAAGCTTTGCTTAATATTAGTACTATACCCTATCTACTCGTAAGATATAATACCTATTATAAACTAGATAGCCCCTTTTATATAAGCTATGCATAGCCTACAATCTAAGGAGCCTTAGACTATTACTAAATGCTACGCCATTATTACTTTAGGCATTTATTGTAACAAAAAGACAATTAACCGTAGTACTACTTAGGCAGAATAATAATAAAGCGGCCTTTGCTTTTATGTGGTTTTTATCTATTATATTGTTTTATATTATTTATAGCTTAGCACAATAGTGTATAGCGCTATATCCTTCTATCTGTTATATAGAGATTATAGTTATACTAAGAACGAAGTACAGGCTGCTACCTAATATAGCGATATTAAAAGGCTTAGCCTTTAAAGAGATAGGCTTAAGGCGAAGTATCTATAACCTAATAAACATTAAACCTATTAGGGGATCTTTAATGCTTAACTATAACCTAATATATTAATATAAAACCGGAACAGATTATCTTTAGTATTTCCCCTTTAACGGTAAGCTAACTCCTTATATATATTAAACATAAAGCCTATCTTGTAGAGGCATTAATATACAGTTTTAAAAACAATAGCTTATAGACTACTAGTTTATAGCTATTGGATTATATAAGTATTAAACCTTTAGCTTAGGCTCCTTAGGTATAAAGAGCCGTGGTTTAAACCTTAGAGATTATTTAATATAAATACTTCTTAATTTATTACTCTATACGCAATAAGCCTAATAGATTATTAAGGATATAGCAGCCTATATTTCCAATTACACCGTTAGTCTACTTTCTATATTGCAAAAGGAAAGAATAGAATACTACGCGGTATCTACTCTTCCTAAAAGTATAATAGACATATAAGTAAAGCCTATAATAGTATAATATGGCTCTAAGTGTAAGCAGTATTAAGATTACTTCTTCCTAAGATTAAATTAATATATATTTTCACCTAAAGACAACCTATTTAGTCTTGGCATGCTCCTAACTATTACTACTATTAATACTTACTGCGACTATAGAGAGTTAACGGAAAACACGTTTTAACCTTATATTAGGTTATCCTCTACGCCCACTAAATTGCCCGCAAGTTAATCTATATATATTATTAAGGGAATGCAGCTTATTATAGACTTGTCATTCTTAACGGGTAATAGGTGTCTATTAAGAGAGAATGCGACTACTAAGATTCTAGAAAATGCCGGCGATAAGGCCAAATGCTCTAGTATTAGCTAAGACCCTAAGTGGAAAGGTATACCTAGGGGTCGCTCGAAGAGACGAGAGATATTAAAGATAATCCAGTAAGAACTAAGCCTAGAGGAAATTAACTAGTTAATAGATAAAGCTACTTTAGAGGGGGAAAAGCGTAATCTTAGGCTAGCAAAACGACAGATCTAGACTAGAAAAGCTTAGTAGGTTCCCTTTTATAAAGTTTTTAGATCTCTAAACACTAATATTAGCTATAGATTCGGTTTCCGTCAAAGATAAAAGGCTTAAATAGAAGGACTATAGAAAAAGGTAGAAGTCCTACTTCCGCGTTAGTCTGAGCTTAAAGAACAATTACTTTTCTTTTAATAATAGGCAACTACTCTTAAGCAGGAAAACGCTAGGTTATGTTAAGAAATGCTATATAAAGTAAAATAGGAGTTAGATATACTTTAAACAATTAGTATAAAACGGAGACGGGAATATAAGGACAGTGGGACTAAATTACCATTAATATACGATACTGACGGTCTTCTAGTTAACTATAATTCTTGTTAAAATCGCCCGCTCTTAGGTATACCTATTAAGAGCTATATAATATAATACGTAGACAATAAATTTAGGTTATGGCCTAAGCTTATACATATTTTAATTTTTAGCAAATGCTTAGCCAACAGTTAACGAGCTTATCTTTCTCCGTGGTTTAATCGATGCCCTTAAGGCCTAAGAAACGCGATAAAGTGTAAATATAGCCCTCTTTCTCGCCTCTAAACGTTGCTTATAAAGCAAGTTTAACGTAGTAAAGTTCATTAAGACATTATTCTACATTATAGGTTAAGAAATTAGAGAAGAGGTTACTAAGGGTTTAATAAGTATTATTATCCATTATACGATAATGATTTTGCTTTTAATGTTTAAGTATAAAGCAGTATAAAATTTTTATATACTTATTCCGTTAAACTACGAAGTTAGTTAACTATATTATAATAACCTCTAGCTAGCTTAGATCCCTTTAGCTTATATATATAAAATATAAGCATAACTAATCTAAGTTTATAGATTTTAGCAGAACCTATATAATAAGGAAAGAGTAAGTATATATCCCTTAGCACGGTAGCGTCCTACAATTAAGTAGTCTGTGCGCGAACACCATAATTAAAAGTACGCGTATGGCCACGGAGCCTTAATCCTATTGATTTTATTAGCTAGCTCTTATCAATACCAGTAGGACGCGCATTACCGTGCTAAGGGATAGATAGGACAAGGAGGATAGCAATAAAAGTAGCGAGTATTTCTGTAATTATACTTCGCATAGAATAGCTTTAAAAAGCCGGTTCTGGCCCCTTAAACTCTATTAGATTATTTAAAGAATATTAACTTATAAGATATTTACTTTGTTTTCTCTATATACTTAATATTTAATTAAAGTCAAAAGCGTAATCTTAAAGTAATTAACTTCTACTCTAACTTAGCGTGGGTATATAAGTCTTATTATTAAAATTAGGGGCCTAAAAATAGGCTCTAAATAAAACCCCTAATAAATCTAATATACTAGATATTTGTTTTCTCTATATACTAAACCTAGTAGGACTAAACCTAGTAGGACTAAATACGAGTTCTCTTTTATATAAACAATAAGGCGACCTAAGTAAAATATAAGAATCCTAAATGTTATCTTAGTACTTTTACGCTACTACTATTCTGCCTAATATCAGCGTGGTTAGTTGCCCGACGTCTAGATCGTTAAGGTTTAGACGGCCAGATTGGCCTCTTAATTAGAGCTGTCGGATTGGCCTAATTAATAAGGCCCGATTGCAAACGTCTACAGACGGCGGACAGGGCAGCATAGCTTAGTTTTAAGCCTTTTTAGGCATAGTTTAGGGGGAATTTAGGGGGAAATGGTGAACGCACGGATTACGCACGGACCAAAAACAACGCGAACGCGTCCATCTACCCTCTTTTACGCGTATTTAGGGGCACTAAGAGCTCTATCAGTCGGATCCAGTCCGGATTAAGACGGATAACTTCATAGACTGACTGGATTGGGCAGCTAAAATTTGGGCGATCAATCGAGTGACGGTTAGCCTACGGACTGGCCGCTTAATCGACCACGCTGCCTAATATACCTATTATATAATAATTCTTCTATAATTAGTTTCGTAACTATAATAAGTAATTAGTACTGGCTTAAAATTATATACTAAATTGTCTTAGTTAGTCTCTATACTTCTATATAATAGGACACTATTTATAACTGGAAGCAGCCTATTTAAGCTCTCTATAACTGTATTATAATCACTAAGGAAAGCATATACTTAAGTATTGTCGCTTAAATTTGCAATACTATGGCCTAACGTTATAACTTATTATTCCTCTACTGCTACCGTATATATATCTAGATTAATACCCTAGTTAGGGAGAATAGAATAAATTATACTATTGTAGAACTCAGCCTAATTAGATATATACGCCGGGAATATCTATATATAATCCGCAATAATAGGATGCTATAGAGTAATTCTTAACCGCCCTATTATATAGATTAGAGCGCCTTTAACTACTATAGCCACTATTAAGAAGACCTTTATAGTTCTAATCTGCGTCTTAACCTCTATACCTAGCCGTAGATTTTATATAGGCTCTTACTGCCTATTAGCTATCTAGATTTTATACTCTCTAGTAAAACAAGAATTAGATTGTTTATTATACTTTCTTATATCCACCTATCTTGTCTTTAACTAGCCTTAACGGTCTTAGCGGTAATAAATAGTTAAATACCTTATCTAGTGCATCTTAACACTAGGTAAAAAACGGTAAATTAATTCTATATTATAATGGGCTATTATCCTTAAAGCTGTTGCATATCTGGTTCTGGTGCGCATTTAATATTAAAAAAAGTAATATTATCCCCATCTTTAGAAATAATCAGTAGTAGATAGTGCAAGTCAAATCTACTCGCTCGGATCTTTCCCTACTAAATCTTTAAATAATAACGTGTTTATAATATCCGTATAAAATCTATACTAAATCCTATTTATAAGGCGTTTAACCTAGTCACAAACCTTATAGAGCTGTATACCTATAGTTACTTAGTACTCCTCTAAATTGTTTAGGGGGAAGATTAAAGTTAAAAGCTTATAAATCTCTGCCCGCGTTTTGTAATATATAAATATAGCCAGGCATATCTTGTTAGTTTGAAGTTACTATTATAATACAATATTAAGTTTGGTCCCGTCTACTAGTCTTCTATTTAGATGTATAAACATGCTTAGATCGCTCTCTATTAAGGACATATAGCGATACTTAAAGAAAATATCGCGTAATTAGCCATATTAAAGGGCGTCAAGTTTGAGTATAATAGTACTCTTTGCTTTATTGCGTCGCGTTAAATATTAGGGCCTCGACCATCGACCCGCTACCACTTTAGCTAAGGATTTTTCCTTAATATTAAGTCTAATATGCTCCTTATTCTTTATACGTGATATATAAATACCTATTATCTCATTAAGAGTCAATCCCTTAAAGGTAGTTATACTAAGAGATACTCGCGTAGCGAATATAGATTGTAAATTTATTATAGCGTAGATAAAAACAGTACTAAGGATACCTAAGCCTAGAATAAATACTAATAATTATTAGTACGGAGAGTATATAAGTATAGAAGAAAGGTTGCTATAATCACCGCCTCTAACCTCTATAATTAACTTAAGTAGTTCTAAATATAGGGAGTAGCCAAACCTAAATATATATATAGCTTTTAGATATAACCTTAGGTAGGGTATATATAATTCGGAAGACTATATATTAAGATTATAATCGCTAGTATACAATTCGACCTCTTATCGCCGTTAAATATCTTAATAAACTCTAAGATTCTATACTATAAGTTCGTTATACTTTCTAGTTATAACCCTATTAATATTTTAAAGCACAAGAGCTTTATTCTAGGGAGTTATCGGGAGTAGGCGCTGTATAACCTTTATATCTGTACTAAAGGTAATAATTATAAGTCTATCCATGTGATCGAGTGTCTTAAGAACTATTCGTGCCGCATATTTCACCAGATCTAATACTATAAGACTATTATACTCTGCTTTATCAAGTTTAGTAGCTAATAGAGGTGCCTCTTCGCTTATAGATCTAGAGATATCTATAGTTAAGACGATATCGCAGGGTGTGTATATAGTAAGTCCTTTTCGCCTAAAATTATAGAAATTTAGAGCGTTAGGAAAACCTACATAATAGTATATATCCTTATACATCCAATATAGAAATAATGCCCTTTTAATGCTTTCTAAATCGTTTGTTAAGCATTTAAAAAAAGGTTTATTAGGGAACTTACGCGTTTAGTATATCTTAGCAAATCGCTATTTCTTCTTTATCTTAATATCTAGAAGTTTTTATCATAGCTAAAGCCTATTTAGGAATTGATAATCTTAAAACAAAGTTCTTATAAGAAGTATTACCAGATAAAATAAAAAACTATTTTTATAGAGAGGGCCTAGTATACCTTTATATAATATTATCTATCCCCTTAGTAAGAAGTAAATATTTAAGTGCATTAGAGAGTTTAATTAATTTAGGTAACGTATATAATGGGGTTATAAAGGTGACCCTAGTTATAACCGATTTACATTACCGCCTTCTTATTTAGGGTAGCTAAATATACTACCGCTTTAAACATCAATAGTATGTCCACGGTTCGATTTGTATGGCTGAATCAGCCACTAAGTTAGATTTTATAGGCGAAGAGGCCCGTGCGCTCAGTAGCATGTAGATGTTACCCTATGTCCACAGTTGATCTACGATCGCTAGCGACACCGCGCTCTTAATACCCGTCGAGCGCTATGCGTAGAGCTAGCTAAGAGCTTTCTACTCGCACTAGAATGGTAAGAATTGGCCGTAGGTTAATGAAGATATTTATATTTCAAGTCGGGCGCCGCCATCGTATAAGCACCCCACTAAACTTATACCGCACTAAAATGAGCCCCTAAGGGGCTATAGATAAAGGTTTTAATAGAAGACTCCTTAGTATTTTAGAGATATATACTATTTAATAGCTTTTTTATCCGCTTAAAGCCGTTTATAAAGCTAATCTAGCGAGCACTGCATCTGCTCCTACTATAGATTAACCTACTACATAGCCGCTCCCTCGCTAACCCTCTGGGCCTACGCGACCCGCTTAATCTCCTTAATAACCTTAAGCCATAGGGAGTACTATTAGAGCTCGTTCTGCCAGCCAGCCCGCTATCTACTACCCTATTTGGAATCTAGCGCTGCTATAAAAGGATTACCTCTAAGCCCCTCAGTCCACTCGCGCTAAAGGGCCCGTACGGACTTTATTACGCGGTATATACAATATACGGGCGGCTGCTTAGGCGGGAGCTTAAGCTTAAGCTTAGACTTAGGCCCTTGCTATAGCTGTAGCTACGGCTATAGCTGCGGCGGCGCTAGCGAAGGGGAAGCTATAGCGCTCGCCCAGGCTAATGTATACTGGCTTAATCCCGCAATAAATAGAGGCGCTAGTGCCGTTAGTAAATATACTATTAGTAGCTGTGCCGAAGGGACCTTAAGCTAAAAGGTAAGGCTACTAGACGTAAGTAATTAAAGCTACAAAGACTGCGCCTACTAGGACTCGGCTATACGGTTAAATAACGCCTATAGCTCGCGTACTCTCCAGTCGTTCTTATATGCCCTTTAGTCATTCCGGGCGTCTATAGTCTTTAAGCAGTCCGCAATAGCTAACACGGCCTAGTAGAGTATTAATAGCTAGCTAGGGCCTTCTTCCTCCTACTATAGGCAGGTTTTAACCTTCTGCGTAAAGGGTAGATAGGCCTTATACTAGAAGACAGGGTAGTTCTATATAGGGCTGCTTAAAAACATCTCGCGGAGGACTACTAAGTCCTATAGAATAACCTCTTAGAGGTAAAATAAGAGGTTCGTAACGCCTATAGCTATAAGGTTGTTAATCTAGCTAACCTAAGGGCCGAACTAACCTTTCTAGACGTTTAGATCTGGCTAGATCGTCAACAGTAGTATATTAGGGGGGGCGACGCTTGCCCTATAAATCTTAAAGCAGCCTATCTGCGGCGTATAGCCGGCTATTATCCGTATAAACTCCCGCGGTAGCGAGTTTAAGTAGCAGCTAACTATCTACTCCTAGTTCCACCTACTAGCGCGTCTAATCTAGTCCTTACTAACCCCTTTTAGCTCTACCGTCTTAGCGCTAGCGCTTTATCCAATATAGGTTTTCTTCTATAAGAAGACGCTAACGTACTAAAACGCCTTAGTAACCTACTCCCGCTATAAGTTATATAAAAAGGCCGCCTTACGGTCCCTAGCGCTGCTCTTAATTAGGCGGATATTATACTACGCTAACCGCTTACTAAAGTCCGGGAACGGCTTATTACTAAGGTCCTAGCGATATAGAAGGTAAAAAGCTAGCCCGCTAAGTATATAAACGAGCGGCTTCTTATTACGTAGAGCCCTAATAGTCTTAAGGCGGCCGTACTAGTTCTACTTACTAGTATATATAGTAAATATTAGGGGCATATAGTGGGTAGGGCCTTTTTTCTTAAACTTAAAGGTAAATAAGTCTAAGATCTTAGCGGAGCGCCTATCGCCGCCGCGGGTAAGTATATAGTGGCCTAGTAGGATATCCATAAGCGTACAGAGGTAGTATTCTGGCGAGGAGTCTCCGCGGGCCTATAGCTAGCGGCAGATATTCTTAAACTCGTCCTTTATATATCCGTTAAGTAGCATATCTCTACCCTTATCCGTAAACTACTACTTTTCCCGCTACGCGTCCCTCCATTATAGAATCTTAAGGTACTCCCTAATATTATTCTCCCGCGGGGACTGGTGGCTATTTATCCCTATAGCCTTCTACGCCTAGTAGAGGTCCGTTAAGGCCGTAACGTAGCTGTAAACTAAGCGCTAGGAGAGCCGCGTCTTATCCTAAGGTATATTATTACTGGCCTTACGGCTTTTTACTTTTAGTGGCCGGCCTATAACCTCCTTAATAAGGAAAAGAAGTAGCTTCTCCTCCGTAACGGTATTGGTATTATAGTACTACTTCTTCTTATAAAAGGCCTAGGAAGATACGCGTTAGCTATAAGTATACTACTCTATAAAGCATCTAGCTACCTACCTTAAACTTCTTCTACTTTAGCTTATAATTTAGAGACGTATTTTTAGGCCTTTCGGCACGCGTAAGGGCGAGGATACTCTACGCGTTAGCGCGTAGTTCGGCATTATTCGCGACGTTAATCTTTACGCGACTAATTAACGCTATTTTTAAAATAGGACGCTGCTAGAGAAGCTATACCCTAGGGGGGTTTCTATTTTTTATATATACACAGACAGAGACCGGGGAGGAAAGGTAGAGAAAGTATACCTACTGGCCGTTTAGTGAGCGGATAAGTAACCTTACTGTATAGGGTAAATATATAGGCGCACGGCTGGCCTAATAGGCCAATAGTACGCGTGCATTAGCGACTCGATTAGTAGGGGTAAAGACATTTAAAGATGTCCACGGCTTAGCTATAGGCTCGGCCGTAGACATCCGCGAATATTAATAGGGGTTATATATATTACGTGCGGCTTAGTGACTAAGCGGGCGCTTAGCCGAGCCGTAAACACCAATAGTATATCTACGGTTCGATTTGTATAGCTAAATCAGCCGCTAAGTTAGATTTTGTAGGCGAAGAGGCCCGTGCGCTTAGTGGTATATAGATATTACCCTATATTTATAGTCGATCTACAATCGCTAGCGATACCGCGCTCTTAATACCCGTTAAGCGCTATACGTAGAGCTAGCTAAGAGCTCTTTACTCGCACTAGAATAGTAAGAATTGGCCGTAGGTTAATAAAGATATTTATATTTTAAGTCGGGCGCCGCTATTATATAAGCACCCTACTAAACTTATACCGCACTAAAATAAGCCCCTAAGGGGCT
>Ga0307515_10016429_pt1 | contig 13549 bp, 5 predicted proteins | sample 17_EM_MG_FD_194513 | JGI IMG/M metagenome (GOLD analysis project Ga0307515, IMG submission 194513) | Populus trichocarpa ectomycorrhiza microbial communities from riparian zone in the Pacific Northwest, United States - 17_EM | ecosystem: Host-associated > Plants > Roots > Unclassified | place...
ACATCAGGTAGGTCCAAATACAATGACGACGACGTCGTCATGTAGTAGGTCATAGTTAAGAGAAACAGGTAATGAGACGTTCGATGAGACATCCGAGCTTAAGATACGAGACAACTGAGACATAGTTTGTATAGACGATCTAGGTCGTCAGACAGTATTACGATAGTAGTAAGGAACTTCGATTCAGGTCGACACCACCGCCCGCGCACCAGCCGGATTGTTGCTCAGCCACATCTCTCCCATCTTCCCCATTTTGTGCCTCGATTCCAGCGCTCGTCGATTCATCTCCTCTGCCGCCTCATACTTGGTTTTTTAAGCAATCATCGCTTTGCTATAAGCGAGTAACTCGTAAGCTACACTTAGGAGACAACGCACTGCAGGCGATATAAAGGAGACTGGGCCATTGATCTGCCAGAATGATCTAGGTCTCAAGAGACCAATTTCAGCTAGATCCTCCTTGAACAAAATGATTGCGTGAGGAATGTGAGGCGGAGCACGGGTCAGAATGGCTGCGGAGATAGCCAATAGAGCCAAACCAAGGTTATCTGAAATGAATGGGTCCTTCTGCAGCCAAATATCTACGCTGACTTTCATGACGATACGAATATGACGCCCTAGCCGAACAAATTGTCTTCACTCAGCTTTTGTGAAATATCCGAAAGCCCATCCAGTCCATCCGCGTCTCCTGAAGCCTTCTCCAGTGCCCGCTTTCTCCATCTGCAGTTCTTCAGAGGCTTCAGATCGGCTGTGCTCTTTTTGTTCCAGGTGAAACACTCTATCTAACTGATTAACCTCATCACCGGGAAAGATCGACTGAAGGAACTCCGAAGCTGTGCGGAAACCTTCTGATTCGAGATGTCCTTGGAGCCCGCAGCTTATATAAGGATCAGCTCCATAACGAAAGAACTGCTTAGCGAACCGCAGTCCAGTTTTTTGCAAGTCTCGAGTCGGTGACTGGCTTGCATCGCGAAGATATGTAAGGAAGGTGCACCATACAGTGTGGGAGTCAAAGTGTATCCCGTTTGGATCCGCACCGTGAGCCAGAAACATATCAAGTGTCTTAGAAAATGGATGAAGAAAACCATCCAAGCCGTCTTTGTCTGCAATAGTCATCAGCAGGTCTGCCCAGAGCATCCTTCCGGAGATTCTCTCATTAGAATTTGCCCCAGCGTCAAGGAGGATGTTGATTGATTCCAGATGGGCGGCCTTCGACGCCGGTGTAGAAGACACCCATCCATCAGAGACTGAATGGAGAAACTCAGCCCATATTGTAGCTGTCACCGTCGATTTCATATTTAAGTCTGGTTTGTTGTGTTGTGAGGCTGCCAAGGTTGTTGTAGTTTCATAGCTCAAGTGCTCTTTTGCGCCTCGATCTAAGAGCACTCTCACCATGTGTGGATTGACGATTGATGTATGTCTCAATAAAGGACACGGATGCAGTGCTTTTGCAAGGAGAGGTAGGTCGCCCTCTTTGCGCTGATACTGTTCACGATAAATACCTGGCAGCTCATCCAACTTCTGGGCTACATAAAGATGAAGGCCGCATTGTGCCGCGAATCCAAGGGGCCAACTTATCAGTTCCTTAATGAGGCGTTGTCCGTCCTCGGCAGAACTATCTGACAGTTGAACAACGCGAGAGACTCGAGAGAATGTGCGTGTATATGATGAGAAGACGGAAGCAAGTTCGTCGAGCTGTTCAGTTTGCGGGATTTCATCTTGGGTTTCCGCCTCCCGAGCATAATAGATCATATCTCGCACAAGATCTATAATTGGCGGTGCTGCAAGAAGGTGCTCTTCATTGACAGGAAGAGACTTTATTTGGGCAAGAAACGCTCGGCAGAGGACGCTACCGAGGCGGAAAGTCGGAGAGACCATTTGGGAAAGGGTATCTTGTATATGCTTCGTGGTAAGGAAATCTCGTACTGTCCGGTGAAGGAAATCAACCTTGTACGCTGAAAAGAGGATGTCATTGGACTCGAGTCGAAATCCCGGGATAAAGCCAGCATGTGAGTCTAGAAGCCCCTTCATCTCGCGAGGCCCGCAAAAGCTGACCTCGAGTAAGTCCGTACAGCGCGCGTTGAGACGCTTCTTCGTTTCTACGAGCCTCCACCACAGATCTTGAGTGATGATGGATTGAATTGGAGTTTTCATTGTATACTCATCGTCTTCGTCGTCAAGGAATGCCATGGTCATTAATGAAAGGGGCTCTGGTGCACCTAACGTTATTTGAAATATTTCCGCCGCCTGTTCTTGGTATACTTTGTCGACGGAATCGAGCATATGCTGAAAATAATGCTCAAGATCCGCAGGCAAAAGTCGGAGTCTTCTTTGGAGATCTGAGACTCTGTCCGCATTGGTAAGCCCTTGAAGGAGAGAACGGACGACAAGGAACACCCAGAGAAATACGCCATTTGCTTTCTCGACTATCTCTTGTACAAGAGCCTCACATCGGTTATCTCTCTTTTTTAAATGACGATAGAGGGGATTTTCTTCAAGCGTATTTTGCACGTAGAGCTTTATGTCGTCTCTAGTAAGATCTTCGACATGTAGTTTCTTAGTATACTCTTGTCCAAAAGCTAACTCAAATATATTCCACGGCCGGCTAGAGACACAAATTTTGACGTCTGGCGATGTCGTGAAAGTTTGGAGGACATTAACAAGCTCTGTATGATCTCCTTCATACTCGTCTAAGCCGTCTATAAAGAAGCAAAGCCGAGCAGGGATAGTGTTTTGCTTCTTTAATGCCTCGAAAGCTTCCCGAAGTTCAGCTCGGCTCCATGGACTGGATTGGGAAAAAAGGTGGACACGATGCTGCCACCGGGAAGGACATATGGTTGGAATAAGGATAGGGCACTGCCTAAGGACCTCGAATAAAAGGGACTGAAGAAGGCCCTGCTGAGACTTTTGCATCTCCGTGCCTGCGTTCCAAAAGAAAAATCCAGCCTTGGCAAGAGTCTTATCACGGGCCCAGAATGCCAGGGCTGTCTTGGTGCGGATATCATCGCAAAGAAATTTCATGAGTGTTGATTTACCAGACCCAGCTTTGCCAGTGATCCAGTAAAAGGAGCTTCCATACTGTAGCCAATCCACGAACTTGTACTGTCCAGGCGTATCATCTTCCTGCATAGAGAACATCCACTCGAAGGTCTTCGCATGTGCCTCGGCGATTTGGGAGTGTCTTATCATCATGGATCTGAAGCACAAGCTAGATAATATGTGCTGTTCCGTAGCTACTCTTTCACCTTCCTCGGTCCATGCCGAGAGCTTTCTGGAGAGGTCCTCAATTCGATCCGCTCCCTCCTTGGTCAGGATCGAGAGCTCCTCTAATATGACTTCACCGTTCGAAGATTCTCCATGTCTTTTCCAATCTGAATCTCTAAGAGAATAGAGTATCCGGAGGACTTCAGCCCGTAACTCCTCAAACTGGGCTGACGCCCTGGTCTCGATCTGATTGCTCTCTTGTATGAGTTTATATAACTCTCTGAGTACAAGCGATTGCTGATCGCTGCGATAACACATTTCAGCAACTTCTGGACGAGAAAAATTAAAGAAAATATGAAATATGCTGAGCTTACGTTAGTATTTTGATAAGACAAGCGTTCATTTGACGGCGGAACTGGAGTAGCGTCTCCGTCATCTTTTCCACCTTAGGCTTCTTCCACATACTGAGCAAAGCCTGGCGAAAGCTCTTCCATCGCGTATTAGACCCCTGGATCCCCAAGGCTCCTAGTACGGAGAGAAGTTCCCCGGCGACGCTCCTGCACTTCTCAGCAAGTCTTCGCAATTCGTCCTCGTCTGCTGATTGCCCTGCTCCAAAGGCAGCGGCGCGAGTTGATTTTATCAGGCCGTCACTGAGTCGCTCGAGGCTCCTAGCGATTATCTCAAGGTCGGCATTCTCGGTCGAGACTCCCTCCGCAGATTGGTGCAATTCGGAGGCTTTGGAGAACAAATTGCAGCCAAAATCGACGAACTGCACGATACTGCTTGCGAGGCCCAACGCAGTAAAAACTTCTAGAACCATTGCCCAGAGTCTCGAATGCTTCGGCCGTTAGGAGAAACAAGTCGATGCCATTGTGTCTTTTAGAGATGACGCATTCTACTATCTTTGAAGGATAAACGGCTGCAAGGAACGTTGGCGGGGGAAGCACTGGCATGGACCCGCGGGGCTTGTTACAGTACCACTGAAGCATAGTCGGACATCCTATCACTGTTGATCTAAGATAATAAATTATCCCCCTTAAGTATACAAAGTACTGGGAGAGTCTGATTAGATGTATTTGAAGGGAACCTTTTAAACACTCACCTGTTCCGGGGTATTTGATTTAAAGCATACATTGGCTGTTTGTCCAAGCCCTCCGTTAAGTTACCTACCTAGGATAGGAGCCTGGCATAGCTTGGCACCTAAAATCAACCTTGCTATCGCTAATCAACAGCTTCGCATCTCTCTGTATCTTGACCTGAATAGTCAGGTTCCAAAAACCCACTGCACGCATCGCTATTCTCCGAATATAAGACAACAACCTTTACCGTCTGGTTATTTCATTGAACTAACAATTTGACTCCAAATCGCTAGTAAGAGGACAGGAGACCGTGTGCTGACCTGGTTCACAGAGACCTAGTTTTACCAGTTACACAAATAATGGCAGCATCGGCTGTTCAGGTGTTAGTATTAAACTCGAAAGGATAATCGGTTGAGAATGCGCCTGCGAAACCTTCTCTCGAATAGCTTACAGCTTGCCATAATAGCGGCGTAAAACGCTGATGGTTTGCGCCTCCACACAATCAATGCTACAAAATATTGCTAATGTAAATCTTTAGTATATAATCAGATTGGCTTTATATCCGAGAAGTTCCTAAGCACATATACGGCCTCCATCCTCCAGCAAATTCTCAAGCCACAATATAATGGGTCCATTGGGCGCGCCGTAGCTTGGGCAGACTCATATGCGCATATAAAGGAAGGGGCCTTTTCGTATTAGTGGCATTGGATCGATGCGAATAATAATATAAGTAGTATACTGCTCATCTGCAGAGGGCTTATGCTAACTTCGTAGCCTCCGGAGCTATGCAATCTATACTACTATAAAGATTACACGGAAGGCAGGTGCATTATCTCCGCTATCATAAACTAAACAGACATTCTACGGGAATATGTTAATACAGCTAGAGGGGGTTTTTCAACCGGTGGCACGAACCTCACCTGTTCATACACGTTAAAATAGGTATCTTATTTCCTTAGAGATATCACACAACCCCTCTATGCATCTGGTATTGCAGCCAGAGGTAACTTCTTCAATGTTACGTTTGGGAACCACTTAACTAAGCTTCACGCTATAAGTTAGGTCTATTCTCCTTAAAATTAACTAGTTAAGTTAATATATACAGGTTTAGGATGGCTACATTGTCTATACCGATTCTAGCATCTCCAAATTCTCTAATATCTCCATTAGTCCGTTTATAACCGAACTTATCTCGCAAATCCAGAATAACAATTTCCTCGAGCCCATATACCAATGGCTAGCTTATAGTAAGCCCTTTACACCTTTAGAATGCGCCCTAACCTAGGCTCGCGAAAGCAACGCCTGGACCTATAACTATGTTTATAGTTATGCCTTTAATAATATAAATCTCCTGACTAGTGGATATACTAAGGGAGTATATCCAATTATGGAACTCCAAATTAGCAAAGCTGCGCTAAGGTTAGGGACTTAGTTAAATAAGCTGGTATATAGAGATTATAAAAAGGATAGATAGATAATCTTAGATATAAACCTAGGCAGGGCTAGAAGACTAGATTAAGGTGCTTATTAGTATAGAATATAACTAATACTTATTAAAGAAGAGGCGGTAGAGATCTAGTTATAGGTAATAGTTACTTGCAAATTATCTTAATACCTTTATAATTTTTATATATATTCTAAAAAGACCAGCTATATACCATTGTTAAAATTCCTTCCCTTTAACCCTTTTTATTAATTCTTAAGCCTTATTCGCTTTTATTTATCCAAGACCTTTATAAGCGGCTCCCTATATAATATCTTAGTGGTTCCCTACTACCCCTCCATATAAACGTCAAGCCACCCTTACTTTAAGCACTATAATTAACTACAAAAGTTACGGAATTAGCACCGCTATCTAAATATATTATTTCCTATAAATTTCTCCCCTCTATAGCTTTTTATTGTAAACTCCATAGTTAATATACCGCAACTATAACTTTTAATAATCTAAAAGAGAATATTATACCTTAGGTATGTACTTGCGTTATAAAACGAAACTACTTTTAATAAAATATTACGATTTATATTCCTAAATTAATCCGTAATTACTAATAAATAGTTTATAGGATTATAGCCGTGAAACCTTACCTAATCGCGGCACCTCACTCCCGTAAGATTTCGCTATTAGCTAATAGCGCTGCCTGCTAAAAGAATAGTAGACTTATAATAAAATTAACAGAGCAGCGTAGATTAAGCTAGTTAAGATCGCGTATATGTGGTACTAGCATCCAGATTTGGGTCTAATTACTTAGTTTTTGCGAGGTAGGTGAGGATATATGGTAAGAATAGCTCTCTAAAAATAATAATAGTACTAATAATAATAATAATAATAATAATAAAAGGTAAAGGATTGGTAATGTAAGCGATAGGATTATAATAGTCGGCATAGTTATAACGGTTTGGGATATTAGAACTACGCATAAACGAAATTTATTAGGAACTGTTATAACCCTATCGCTTATATTAGGGCAATTTAGACTTTAAAGCTAATATTAGGGGCAACTATAGATTTCGGGATGTCCGTTATAAAGAAGACTAATATATAACGCTGGTATAAGGGATATAGGTTAGACCAGTATATCTACTACGCGTAGTAGGGTAAAAGGAAGTTCCTTAGCGGGACTTTTAAGGTAGAAAGTTATATAAAGCTAGAAAAGTAAAACGCGCTATAAATTAGATTACTTCTTCGTTCTATAAATTAAGGCTTATAGGTTTTTAGGGCTTTAAAACTCCTAACTATAGGAAAAATTAAGGAAATAAAAGATAAGCTGGGCGGTAGATACTTTCTTACATTAATAAATCCGGAGGGGTTTCCAATTAATCTAATATATAATTAAACGCCTGCGCTAAAGGGTTAGATGCTAGAGGTGCTAGAAATAAATTATAAAGTTAAAAAGCCTAGAGTGGCTAGGTTTTAGCAGTTTAAACCTAAGCCTGCTACTATATATAAGGTAGGATTATTATTCCTTTTCTTTTTTTTTTTTTTAAAAAAAATGCTTTAACCCTTTCTATTTCCCTTATTAATTTCTGCGCCGTATTTAAAGTTTTATAACTAACAAGCTTTATATAGCTTAGGCATTACGGTCTTTATATCTAGAACTTTAAGCCCTAGCTTAAATAGTATACTTATACGTTTAACTTCGTACTAACAGATTTCCTATATATTAAAGATAAAGTAGGGAAGCAACTTAACGTCGCCGTCTTTGCGCACGTTAATATTGGCCCTAGCTATATAGACTATTACTCTTTCTTTATATCTATAAATAAGACTTCTTATATGCACCACTACTCCTTTAAAGTGTATAATTTTAATATACAGAATCTAGGCTATAAGTAGCTGGCTTTAAAAGGATATAAGAGCGTATAGGGAGTTAGAAGGTATATCCTAGGGTCTTAGTTATTTGACTACTAGTGGGATATAATAGGGAATATGATTAAGCATTATATAGATGGCGATTTAGTAAACGAGGAGATACTAGTGGGGTAGGGTTTGGCTAAAGATAAGAGTTTAGTAGTTTGGGGACCGGAAGTGCCGAAGTGGTTTTTAGAGTAAGATATAAATTTTCCTGTAGCGAAAACTGCTTTTATAATCGTAAGTAGTTTCTTATTATATATCTTATAGTTCGGTTTAGTAGGGGCGAGTTTCCAAAAAAGAAAGGCTACTAGACGTAGTACGCCGTCCTTATCTCCCCTAGCATATAATTAGATAAGTCTATTTCAATAATATATTTAAGGTCTAGGTCAAAGTAGATAAAAATTAAAGCGGTTGTAAAGCGATATATTAATGTATTGGAGGTCTAGGTTAAGCTTAGCATAACCTTAAGTTACGTATAACCCCTTAAGGTCCGCGATATATTGTCCGAATATTACCCCCCCCCTTTAGTGGTGGCCCCTACTTTTCGGACGCGTTTTTGAGGCCTAGGTTAGTACTAGGTTAGTATAGAGGGCCTTAGCGCGCCTTTAACCTTACCGTTACCTTAACAATCTATTTTCCAACCCTCTTTTATTCTTGTGCCTGTGCTAGCTTATATAGGGCTTCTAATTTTATATAGAAAGGCCTACTATAATTCTAATTATATAATATCCCTTGCAATGTTAAAATGGGTTCTTAGGTTATCGATAAGAACTAACTAATTAAATTAGCTGGATTTGGTGCCTGTACTTAAAAATTTGTAGGTGTTCCCGTATAGACCACTTGCTTTAAGGACCCTAACGTTATAAGGGATAGAGCTATCTTTTTCTTCTTCTTTAATATTTATGTATTTAGTGGCTTTATTTACCTATGCCGCGCTTATATATCTCCCCCTTACCTCTTATAGATATAGAATCTTTTAAAAATCTCCTTACCCTATAGTTCACTTTATAGTTAAGGGAAGCCCCCCTAGCCTTCTCCTTCTCCTCCTATAGCCTCTTGTAAGAGTATATATATTAGATCCCGCCGCGCTTGCGACAAGTTCATAAGCACTCCGTGTCTTTTTAGCTATATGGCGACGTTTAGGCGGGAAACGTTACACCTTTAGAGCAAATTTAAGGCCCAAATGGTGCGGCTATATAATATTTATAAGGCCTAGCGCTTAAAGAATATAATAAGGGCGTATAAGCTAAAGTAGAAAGAGTAGAAAGACTGGTGTATAAGACTAAAAGGCAATATAGACGGCGCCTAGGTAATAGAAGATAAGCTTTACCTATTTTTAGAGCAGTAAATTATTAACTAAAAATTATAGGCCACTGGCTATTAAAAATGTAAGTTAAAATAAAAAAAGATATAGAAAGGTAGTGAGCAGGTAAAGAAAAGGTAAAAGATAGTTAGGTAAGTAGGAGAAAAGGCAGCTATAGAGGCAGTTGTAGTTATAGGGGAGGAAGCTATAGGGAAAGAGGAGGGGGTATAGAATAAGGAGGCCTTTAAACGCCCTATTTAACGAAGTAGTTTAATACTTAGTTATAAATAGCTATATCTTTACTATTACTAGGCTTTATATATAGTAATTAAAAAGTAAAGCCTTACAGCCGCTATAGGGGGTAAAGCTCTTAGCAGTATTAAATAGCGTTTACTGTAATAAGGACTAGATTTAATATGTTAATTTTATTAATTAAGGCCTATTTATAATTACTAGCGGCTATAACATTAAAGGGCTTAAAAAGGTAATTATTTAGTGCTAAAAGACGGGCTCTAAGATACTAAGTTTAGTTAAGTCATACTATTAGTCACACAGGGTGACTTACCAATAACGACTACTTGAGTAGGGTTACAGTGATGTTGGTTAATAAAGCTTCTTTATTGGAATGAGGGAGGGCAAGGAGCTTAAGACTCCTCGCTACGCTAGTGCCGCGGCGTTACGTAATAACCGCTTACCTTATTCCCAACACTAGCAACTCTTCTTTTATAGTTGCCATCTATATATAAATACTGCTTAACTAGCGTAATAAATACCAATCCTCCTTACTTACTATTGCTATTGTAATATAAGTCTTGCTATCCTAAAATTTGCCTTTTAGCACGTAGTGCTTTCTTACTTGGAGTCGTAAGTGTATATTATATTAGGGCCGCTAAGGCGCTAGTTATAAGCGAGCTAATAGCAATTTTCTATCCTAGGGATAGAAAATCCTAATTAGCTAGGTTAAGTTAGGGTCTATAGAATCTGGCTAATTAGACAACTTTAACCGCTGGTTAAAGTTCCTAGATATCTTAAAACCTTACGTAACTAAGAAATTTCTAGGGACTCCCTTTTAACCTAACCTTTAACTTATATATATAGAGTATTTATATTAATAAACGTCTCTAGTGCCTTATTTGGGTTTATCTTTATTATTATATCTACCGGGTTATCTTAGCTATTAATCTATTAAATCTTAAAGAGTTTTTAACGCTTATAGGATTGCTAAAGTGCTATAATATTAATTATAAGGCGCTTCTCCTTTATGGTACTAAGCTTAACTAAATACTTATAGAGGGAATATAAGTTAGTGTATACGATTATAGGGATAATAGGAAGTTTAAGTTAATCTATAATTATCTTTAGGGTAGTTCCGATTGCAATTGCTATATTAACTCCACCAACTATTCTATATATCTCTAACGCTAAAACACTTTAGATAACACGCTTGCTTTTAGTTAAGCTCTAATAAATAAGATTGCCATAGATTATAAAGTCATTCTCTTTAGTAAATTTATTTGTAATAATAATCTTATATCCTAACTAGGAGCTAAAATCTTTATTATTTATAAACGATCTATTAACAAATATAAAGAGCTTAGCGGTAGGAAGATTAATAGGCACGTAGAGTAGTCCCAATTAAGATGGTTTATTTGCTAGGAAAGACGCTTATTTAGGGTAAGAATGTTATTCTTAGTTAGTTCCTAGTGTTAGGCGGCAATAGAGAGATTAAATAAAGCCTTAGGTTAATAGATAGAAGTAATATAAGCTTCGCAAGCGCATTACTCTATATATCCTTGTTTTAAAGAGTTAACGTTAATAATGTTAATCTTCTTACCTTAACCCTTCTGGCGTAAAGCAATAGAATTCTTATTTAGGGAGAGGATGCATCTATTAAAAAGTAATAGTGTTATTAAATTAAGCTTTTCCTTTAGCTTTACTATAAGATTTACCTTTATTAGCTTATCTTCTTTAAGAGCTAAGAACTAGTTATCTCCTAAGATAATTATATTATTAGTTTAAATATTAATAATTCTAAATAGAGTTCCTGTAGTTATAATAAGGAAGTAGGGGTTAAATATAGAAGTAGTTATTAAAAGCTTCTCTTTATAGTGCTTGCTATAAGTAGCCCACTAGTGAGTTTCTACCTCTATAATTCTATATAATGGCTTAAGTATAACCATAATTATATCTTTAGGATGCTAGTAGTAAATTTGCTCTAGAAGATATACCAATATTAAGCGCTAAAGGTACGTCTTTAATTGGGTGTAGGCTTAAGTAATATCTCGCAAATAAACCGCTATTTTATTCTTTATTAAGGAGGGAGCTAGCGTAATAATAACTCGCTAACTAGCTTATTAAATTATAGGAGATTGCGTAAGAATTACCTCCTTACTATTATTATTATAACCTTAGATAATAAGCCTTAATTTCTTAAATAGGGCGTTAATAGCTTTACCCTTAATTTTATTAACCATTCTTAACTTAAAGATGCGAACTCTATTAAACTTAGTAGGGTTATACTTCTTAAATTTAAAGACTCCTCTTATAATAAGACCGTCGATCTTCTACTTATTAGATACTTAAAAAGGAGCTCCTAAAGTTATAATACGACCTTCCTTTTAGAGCTGTTTTGCGAGTTTAAAGTTAGCCTTCTCCTTAGCTGTTATAAAGGCTATTAATAGCTTAACTCTATTTTTAATAGTGGCAATAAATTGCTCTTTAAAATTAATAAGATATTAGCAATTTTATAATCCCTTTAGGCGACCTTTACCGCGTTATAGTTACGGCGTATCTACTATAATTATATTAGGATTATAGTCGCCTTCTAGAGCACGTTAATTATAGTTTTTCTTTAGGGTATTTTTTATAGCATCCTATAAAGGCTTAGAACTATTATCTTTATAGTAAGGCTTAATAACAGTTAAACGGAATTAAGTGGGTCTATAAGGCATCTAAATAATATAAGTTTAACCATTAATTATAATAAGTTAATATAGGCCTAACTACCCTCCCTTTTTACGCTATACGCGTACCTTAGACTAAAGTAGCAGATTGAGCGTAGTTAAGGTATTTAGGCTATTTCTTATTCCTAGTATATCGTTAACCTAGCGTATAGCGTAGAGACGTCGCACCTCCTTCGTTGCCTTATAAATAGCCTTAGCTTATTACATAATAGAGGGAAATAGTAGAGAATTGTTAGTTATTTAAGGGTAGGCGCTAAAGACCAGTAATATAGGTATAAGTTTATCCGGGCCAGCGGAATTATTAATAGCTTTAACAGCTATTTATAAGGTAAGTTCTTCGCTAGTATCTTCTAGTTCTAAAGAGATAATCTCATATACGCGGCGTAATAGCGCGTAATATTATTTTACTTTTCTAATACTATTATATGCCTTAATAGGGACTTCCTTAACCTTAATTACTATTGCCTTTATCTATTATTAAAACTCTATAGATAAGAAGTTCTTTCTTATATTATAGACGATTTAATTAGGGGGTCCTAGGTAGATATTAATCTAGTATAATTATAGGGTATCCTATGCGTTTCTAGCTAATATATTCTTTAAGAAACGTGCGGCTTAGAAGGAGGTTAAGAAGTTAATAACTTGGAGTACTAGCTTGCCGCTAAAGTATATAACGTTAATAATAATATAGAAGTTAAAGTTATAGTTATCTTTAAGGGTAAACTTAAATTGGCCAGGGGACTTCTGGTTTATTTAGTAGTAATAGTAGTACTTTATAAGGTACTTAATTGCCTTAACCTTAACTTTATGGCCTGCTTACTAAAGAACCCTAAGCAATTAGTAAATAGAGGAATGGCTAAAATAATGATATAGTTAACGTAACTCTAACTTAGTTAAATGGCTCTAAGTAATACTCTTTTCTAGTTAATAAAGAAGTAACTAGGGGTGACCCTACTTGCGTATAACGGGTACCCAATTATCTCCCTAAATAAGTACATTTTTAAGGTTATTAAGCTTAACGCCTAATTTGTTTATATCTCTAATGCAAAATAGAAACGGGGTATTTATAGGAATAACGTGGAAAGTAATGCACCCTAAGGGGGTTTGGACCCTAATTGTGCTAAGAGAAATCGCAGTACCCTTACTAAAACGAATCGTATATTAGCCTGCTATTAAATAGTTAATCTAAATAAAGCTATTAAGCTACTAAAGGGCTCGAACTTAAGGTTCTTCTACTATAGATACTCCTGTGGCTCTAGTGTCTAGTATAATACTATAAAAGATGTTTATCGAGTATCTATTATTAAAGGAGAATATGGAACTCTTTTATAGCTTGTTAAAGATATCTAACTTTATAATAGAGTGGAGCGTAGATTAGTTATTAAGAATAGTAACGGTTTGTTTACCATCTACCTTACCATACTTAATAAATTATTAGTTAGGTAAGTAGTCTTTAATTTCCATATCTATAAGGAGCTATTTAGCCTTATTAACCTTACCCTTAAGATCTTCTACGCCTTTATATTAAACTAGGAAGCTTTAGAAGTAGGCCGTAGTAACCTTATAATTTCTAACGTTTCTTATACTTTGGCGAAACTTATTATATACCTCCTTTTACTTATTAAGAGAATGCCTAGTTAACTAGCAA
>Ga0307515_10016430_pt1 | contig 13549 bp, 2 predicted proteins | sample 17_EM_MG_FD_194513 | JGI IMG/M metagenome (GOLD analysis project Ga0307515, IMG submission 194513) | Populus trichocarpa ectomycorrhiza microbial communities from riparian zone in the Pacific Northwest, United States - 17_EM | ecosystem: Host-associated > Plants > Roots > Unclassified | place...
AAGTCAAAAGGTTATTTACCCAGGAGCTAGTTCTTAAGATCTATTAACTAGGACTAGAGATAGTTGTTAAAATAAATATATTAGACTTTGCACTAGGGGTATACTTTATATAAAAGCATCTAGATAAATAGCACCTAATAGCATATTATAGTCGGAAGATAACACTACTGGAACTAAACTATAATATCTATAATAAGAAGTTATTAGGAATAGTTACAGCATTAAAGGAATAGAGAGTATTCTTATAAGGCATAGAGAAACTATTTATAGTTAAGACGGATTATAAGAACCTAATAGGATTCCTAATAATAAAGGAATTTAACTAAAGATAGGTTAAATGGGCAGAGATACTTATAGAATACTATTTTAAGATTTAGTATACTAAGGGTATAGACAATATAAAAGCAGATACTTTAAGTTAAATGGCTAAACTATAAAACGATAAAAAGCCATTAGGGGCTTTACTACGAAAAGATATAGATAGACTAATTAGATATAATTATCTAAAAATTATAGTAACTTAGGAAGGACTAGATAGAGTTTACGAGACACCAGAAAGCTTTTAGGCATAAAGAATTCTAAAAGCACAGCTAGAAGATCTATAGTCGGATATATATAAAAACTAAGAAGTAAAGTATATCCCAAGAAGCATAGTAGAGCAATTTATAGAAGATTTCTATAAAGGACTAACTTAAGAACATAACGGAGCTATAGGCTTAGTATTAAGACTTTAGAAGGAGTATATTATTAACGGAATCTAAAGGATAGCTAAAAAGGTCACTAAGGAGTGTCTAGATTGCTAAAGAAATAAACTAATAAGGTATAAGCTATACGGAGGGCTATAACCTGTTAAAATACCAGAGAGACTATAGGAGGTCATATTATAGGACTTTATTGTTAAGTTACTAAAGTTAAGAGATCCTATTACTAGATAAGATTATAATGCAATCTTAGTAATAGTAGATAAGCTTATAAAGTAGGGATACTTTATAGTATATATAGAAGAAATATTAGCGGAAGATGTCGCTAGAATCTATATTAAAGAAGTGTTTATAAGGTATAAAGCATTAAGCAAAATTATATTAGATAGAGATCTAAGATTTATAGCAGCATTTTAGGAGGTATTTTTAGTAGAGTAAGGAGTTTAAGTAGTAACTTCTACCGCATATTATCCGCAGATAGATGGTTAAACGGAAAGGTTAAATTAGATACTAGAGTAGTATTTAAGACATTATATTAATTACGCATAGAATAATTAGGTATTACTATTACTAGTTATATAGTTTACATATAATGCAATACTATAAAAAGAAATAGGTACGTTATTATTTAAGGCAAATTATAGATATAAGCTAAGAATATTGCTATCGCTACGTTAAGTAAAGAAGATAAGTAGTATAGCTAAGTAAAGGATGGAGATATTAATAAATCTTTATAAGAACCTTACGGAAATAGCTAAGGTAGTATAGTAAAGAATAAAGAAATACTACGATACTAAGAGATCTGAGGGACTAGATCTTAAGGAGGGAGATAAAGTGTGGCTACTATATAAAAATTTTAAAAGTTAATAACTAAGTAAGAAGTTGGACTACGTTAGACTAGGACCTTTTAAAATTAGTTAGAGGATTTTACCGGTTATATTTAAGTTAAACCTACTAGCTAAGATAAAGATCTACCCTATATAGTATATTGCTATACTAGAGCTAGTATACGGAAAAGTTAAGCCACTAGGCTATAAAGTAGACATGTATAGAGGATAAGAGGAAAATAAATGGCAAGTTTTAAGGATTATTAGTTATAAGGACGTTGACGATAAAATATAGTATAAGGTTAAGTGGATAGGCTATAATAAGACTACCTAGGAGTTACTAGAAAATTTAAAGAACGCTATAGGAAAGGTATAGGAGTATTAGAAGAGAATAGGTTAGGTAATATTAAAGAAGGATTACTAAAGAATAAGTTACCTAAGGGGGACCTAGAAAGAGTGATTGCTGAACTACTTAGAGTTGTTTTCTTTGTTAATTAAAGAGAATCCGTTCTTTTATTACTAAGTTCCCGTAGACCTTATTTTATAAGTTTTTACTCCTTAAAATAAACCTTCTTATAAACCTATTTAAGATAAAGAAGCTAAGTATAAGTAGAGGCGCGGGCTTTAAGAGCTTAATAGTTCTCTTCTCTTACCCGCTTAGCGTAAGCTTAATCTTTGCGTTAAAGATAATAAATCTCGCCTAGGGCACCCGTAAGTTCACTATTAAGCTTTATAGCGGCAGATTAAATATAAGACCCTATAATAAATTACTTAGGGAACTTAATAACTATTAAGAGTTATAGGATACGTATACTTAGCGTTAAATATAGAGCGAACGTCGTAAGATAAACGAATATTCGCTTTAGTATACTCTAAATAAGAAGAGGGTTACTAGGATAAAGGACTCGCCAGCGTAATATAAACTAACCCCTCTTTCACATAATAAGAATATAGAGATGGTATTATTCCACCTAAAGATAATATTATAGTAACGGTATGAGACCGACGAGCTATAGAAGAAGAAGGTAGAGGCTTAAAAACCTTTAAAGGCATTATAAGTAACGATATTAACTAAATTAATTAGATGGACATTATACCTCTAGTAAACGACTTGGAGATATTAGGGATCTTTAAGGATAAAGATAAAGAGGAGGGAGATGGTATTACGGACGCTTTAAGTACGATGCTATGACTACTTAGAGAGGAGTTAGAAGAAGCTAGTTAGTTAATATAAGTACGGTTTAGGATAGATCCGGTAGAACTATATAACGAGAAATAGTAACTAAGTCACGTGATGTGATCTATGTAATCTGTGTAATCTGTGTAATCTGCGTAGTAGAGTAGATAGAGTATACGTACCTTATATATAAGAAGGATTTTATAGAAGTATGGTCGTGTATTTAAGGACCCTTAGTCCCTACCTAGATAGTTCCTTCCTTATAGTGATTCTCAGAATATAACTAGAGTTAATCTATTAGGCAACCACTCCACTAGTCGTTATTACGTTGTTAACTTTATATATTACCTACACACCTAGCCTAAGAATAGGACTTACCGTAGTACTTGCTACAAGGTTCCGTTATATATAAAATATAAAATTTATAAAATTTATACTTTTATATATGCTTAGTAATCTTATAGTTAGCACTTAGTAGCTAAATGCGGCATTTATAATTAAGTCTTAGCATTTAGCTACTAAATGCTAGGAAATGCTAGAAATGCTAGGAAATGCTAGGAAATGCTAAAATGGCTAAAAAGTAAAAATAAATGCTAGTAAATTTTTTCCTAATGTATAGTATTATAAAGATATAGAATTAGTTATAGGCTAAGTGTTAGTAGTAAAAAGGCGCAATATAATATTATAGAATAAGGGCAGTAGCTATAGAGCGTATGTATTTAAGAAGTCTATAAGACATTACGCGATTAATTGTAAGGGTTAAGGGTATAAGGAGGTAATATACTTACGTATAGCTAATATAAGCTGTACGTAAGGTATATATAAGAGTATAGGGCTCTCCTATAGAGGCCCCTACGGTAAGGTTCCGTAATATTTAAATACGTAAAGAGAAGGATATATTAGTTATTAAAAAGATCTAATATTTAATAGAGGTTAGAATATAGGTTAAGTAGCTATATAGGGCCGTATTATATATAGAGATAGTTAATAGGGGTTTTTATCCTATTAATATTACTTTCTCCCTATATATAGAGTTGTTTATATAGGCCCGCTTAGGGATCCGAATTAAATATTAAGTAATAAATAGATAATAATAATAATAGCTAAAATATATAAATAAGTATATAGATAAATAAAGCCGCCCTTAAAATATAATCTATTACCTTTTAAAGTAGTTAACTAGTTAACTAATAGAGATATATTGCTCTTTAGCAGCGTTACGTTTTATTAATAGTTGACCCTCTTATATTTTTATACTAAAGGTCCTTAAAAAGTAAACGAGATATTATTATTATTATTAATTTATTATTTAACCTCTAATTTAGATCTCTAGCGCAGGCCTATATAGACTACTTTATATATATATAAGGGAAAAGTAATATTATATTACGGAACCCTACCGTAGGGGCCTTTATAGGAGAGCCCCGTGCTTTTATATACACCTTACGTATAGCTTATATCAGCTACGCGTAGGTATATTACCTCCTTACGCCCTCGACCCTTATAATCGATCGCGTAACGTCTTATAAACTCCTCAAATATATACGCTTTATAGCCACTACCTACGTTCTATAACATTATATTATACCTTTTTACCACTAACGCTTAGCCTATAACTAATTCTATATCTTTATAATACTATAGGCGCTACTAAAAGCAGCATATTTATAAATTACCTTATTTTATACTTTTAAGGAACCTATAATAGTAAGACAATATTCCTTACTAGCTATTATATTAAACCTAAAGAATAATTTAATATCTATACTTAACCTATAACGCTAATTAATCCCAGAAGAATTTAATTTATTAGCCCTAGCCTTAACCCCTAAGGAGATAGACACTAATAATATCTTATCTTTTATTAACTATATAACTACGGATAAGTAAATAGAAGGGCTACTATTTATTAAAATAAAAATATAGAACACTAAGATATTTATAAAAATGGTAATCTAAAACTCTAATAAATACTACTACCTTTTATAGAACTACTACCTAAAGCTTATATAAGCTAAGATACGTATTACCTAAGATCGCGATATTATCTAAGACCTATAAGCTTATAAGGCGCTCGCTAATAATATACGTTAAAAAACTAAAGATAACCTTTATATATTTAAACGCGACGTTTAATAGTTAAAGAAGAATAAAATTATACTAATTACTACAGTTACTAAAAAAGAAGGTATAATTAAATATCTATAATCTTAGCTTAATAAGCATATTTATAATAACGCTAGATACCTCTATATTATATATAACGCCACCTAAGTTTTTATACCCCTAGTAACTTTACCTACTTAATACTTAATAGAGGGTTAGCGCTAAGTACCTTTACCTAATAGAAACCCTTACTAAAGTAGTAATAATAAAAGCTATGATAATTAGACCTAAACTACTATTATAGGATCTAATATATACTACCCTAATCCCCTAGTTTTTTTAAGGAGACTATAAGGAATATAGCTACTAAAAGATATAAATTTATAAGAAACTAACTTAAAGCGCCTACCTTTTTCCTATAAAAGATATTAAGATTAGCTATATTATTAGGCGAATAAAGGGTATACTATTTAACAGACTCTTCGCCTAATAGGAGACTAGTAGCCCCTAAAAGTAGTAGTCTTACTAAGAAGTCCTTAATAATCTTAACCTAATATATTACGACTATAACCTACTAGCTACTAACTAAGCTAAACTATATACCCTAAAGATAAGCCCTACTAAATTATTTAATAAGTTTTATATTAAATTTTAGGAATATACTAGAGCCCTTACCTAAGATAATACTAAAGATTAAGAGGATCTCCTTAAAAAAGTTACTTATTACCTTAATTACGCAGCTACTAGCTATAACTATAATAATATTTATAAAATAGTAGCAGCCCTATAGAAGATTAAATAATAACTAAATTAGATTACTATTATTAACCCTTACTTAAAGACCTCTTTATAAAAGCCCTCTAGGCCTACTAAACCTATATATACTAAGCTACTAACGCCTATTACCTTAAGTACTACTAGAGCCAATATTAACCTCTTTATACTAACCCTTTTATAAAAACTCCTAAATAGAGAGCGCGAGCTCTATTTGAAAAAGGGGTTAGTTTATATTACGTTAGTAAACCCATCTTCGCAATAACCGTCCTTTTACTTAGAGTGCACTAAAGCAAATATTTATTCGTTCTGTAACGTTCGCTTTACTTCTAATGCTAAATATACGCGACCTATTACTCTTAATAGCCGTTTGGTTCCCTAGTTAATTTATTTTAAGGTCTTATATTTAATCTACTACTGCGCGGCTAAATAGTAAACTATCTTAAGCCCTTACTAAGTTAGAACGTTCTTATAACGCAGAACAAAAGGCCCTAAATGCTTAAATTACGGCGTCTACTTATCTACTTCGTCTTAAGAAGGTTCGTAAGAAGGTTTATTCTAAGGAGTAAAAATTAGTAAAATAAGGTTTACAGGAACTTAGCGATAAAAGAACGGATTCTTTTCTAATAGAGAAGGAAATAGATCTAAGTAGTTTGGCAACTACTCTTCTTAGGTCCCCCTTAGGTAACTTATTTTTTAGCGATCCTTTTTTATTAATGCTACCTAACCTAATTTCTTCTAATACTTTTTGTTTGTACTAACTTAATAGCACAAGTAAGTCAGATCCAGGGGCACGAAATACATATAGTATCGTATGCTCTTTTGGATGATGGTGACTGTCAATTCTATTAAGGTAGACTACGTAGTCTATATACTAACGCGCCTCCCCCCTAATTAGTCAGCACGTAGGTAGTTGGTGCATAAACGCGTAAATACGCGTTTATATACCAGGTGCTATAATTATACACTAGCGGTACTTAGAAAATAAAACCACTTATATACAGCCTCTATAATTGCCTTAATAGAACCATAAAACACATAAGAAAATACATAGGAAATCCCTCCTAAGGTGCCTTCTAGGCTGCCTTCCAAACGGTGCCCTAAGCTAGCTGTAAGTCCTACTTACAGTCCGTAAAATAAACCGTACGGCCTTTTAACGGGCCGTAGACAAGCCAGAGGTTAGATCTTAAGGGCCGCTAAGGCGCTAGTGCTAAGCGAGCCAATGGCGATTTTCCATCCCGGGGATAGAAAATCGTAATTAGTCAATTTAACTACCCTATAGAATTCGGTAGGTTATATAAGTCCACTAAGTTCCACTATAGCTTTTCCACTATTTTCCACCTGTACCGTAACATGGGCAATTTTACAGTAATTTGGGGCAATTTAGGGCAATCTGCCTGTGCCGATTATTTAATAGCTTACAGTCTGTAGGATAGACCGTATAGTAAACCGTACGGCCTTCTAACGGGCCGTAGATATACTATAGGTACTCTATTAGTCTCGTTCCACCTATTTTATAACTTTTAGATTAAGCTTATTTATATTAATTAGGGTTTTAAGGGCTTAACATGGCTTTGCCTTAGTTATAGCATCTACTAAGTTATTTCCGCCGCTAATCTATTTAACCTCCGTAATTTTACATCATTCGTAGGCCTAACGTAAGCACATTAGGTCAACTATAAGCCTCTTCTCTTATATCGTACCTAGTTTAACTAGGCAGTTATAGAGGGACTTTAAATCGGTATATAAAACCAGGGGTAACTGCTCTAGTTATAGAATCTTTTAAACCGTTAATTTAATTGCGGCTGCTATATTAAAACTATAAGCTAGTGCATATAGTTTAGAAGCTAGTACACTACGGGTTACTTATTTACACTTAATTAAAGACCAGTATAGTATATTTGCGTCCTAATTACGGTCCATAAGTATAATTATAAAGCTAATTTGTAATAATAGGTCCCTATTATTAGTAAAGGAGGCGTCTATAAATGCTAGTAAGCTAAGGGAACTTCGGTCTAGTGGTATAAATATAAGTCCCCTTGCTGCATTGTTAATTTGCCACTAAATACGCTTATTAAGCTACTTAATATTTTCTTCTTACGGATCTACTACCTAGGCCGCAAAGGACAAATTGTAGGTAGATTTAGGTTAACAAACTATAGCAATATAGGCGCCTCTTACACGCTATATAACGTATTAATCCTTTATATTTACGGTTTTACGGGTCTCTCTACAGGAGCTGATAAGGTCCGTAGGCTTTACTATAACGGGCTTTAGGTTTTAAGCTTAGCATTCCTAAGTCAGCTTAATTAGGTTGCCCTTTTATATAATTAGGCCTCTATTAAACTTAATTAGATTCTGCTTAGTTAACTACTCTTATAGCTTTACTAAGAACTTAGCCTTTTATAGTTTAGTTTCTTTAGCGTCCGTAAAGGTCTAGTCTGCTAGGAATAGGGTATCGTTTATTTAAAGTCCAATAATACTAAGGCCGTTTAATAGGCTGTATAGGAGGCAGGGGTTGTAGGTTAACTATTCCATTTTAAGTTTACTAACATAGTGCTAGTGGTATATCTTAAACCAGTAGTTTCTAGCTTCTAGTACCCTATAAAGAGGTTTTACAACCTATAAAATTGTTCCTAGTTATAGGTTAAGCTCACGGGGTAGTCATATAAAGATGTCCCTACTTAGGTAGGTATTTAACTACATATAGGCTTATAAGATATCCCGTAAGTAAAGGGCTATAGGTTTAGTTTGCTATAGTCTAGGCATAAATGCAAGTATAATCCGTTAACTAACTCATTAAATTATAGGTAATTATATAAGAACTAGGTTCTTTCCCTAGTCGTTATAAGCTTATATAATAAGCCTTAATTTCTCAAAAGCTTTATTAGTACTAGGGTGCTTAATCTCGTTAATAAAGCGTAAGTTAAATATACAGACGCCTTACAGAACATCTTTTTCCGTTACAACCACAAAGACGCCCTTTTTAAGTAGTCCGTTAATCTCTTTACGCCATAAGTCCGTAAAAGAGGTTTCCTATACTAAGACTAATATATCCATAGGCGGAGATTGTCTTACGGATATACCTGCGGAGGTTAGGTAATTCTTTATCACGGGGTTCTTAATTACGGGATGCTTTTAGGGGCGTCCTCAGCCACACTTTATAGTAGGTTTAGCGGGTTTAGTAAGTTCCTAGGGGACTTCTAAGGTAGGCAGGGGTACTTCCAGTTCGTCTGGTTTGGCGGGTGCTTCCAGTTCGTCTGGTTTAACGTCATAGATATTTTCAGATTAAAAGTAGGGTTTTACGGACGTACTTCTAAAGCTAGTTAGCCCGCTAGAAAGCTATATATAGCATATCTCGTTTTCTACGGCCAGTAGGCAATAGGGTCCATTCTAGCTGCCGCTTTTACACTATATAAGGACTTTAGAGTTAAGCAGGAGGTTATATACTAAGGTTGTATTAAGTCTATTACGGTAGTACAGGGCGTTATTAACAGTTTATTTAGCCCGTAATTTAACTATTTCGGCTATTGCCTTCTATATTACAGCTACTTATTCCATAATAAACGGGGCAGGAAAGCCTAGGTTACTTATCCTTAGGTAGGCTCCATAAACTAAAAGGGTGGGTACTAGTCCGTTAGGGCCAGCGGTGTTATTAACGGCTTTTACGGCCATCTATAAAGCTAGTTCCTTTTAGATATCCTTATAGTCGTCTATAATAATCTAATAAGCTCTCCATAGAGCTAGGTAAGCTCACTTAATAAGCCTAATAGACTAGTGCGCCTCAACTAGAACGGCTTTTATTAAAATAGCTATAGCCATAGCATACTATTAGAATTCTTTGCTAATAAAGTTCCTACCGGCATTATAGGTGATATACTTAGGGAGTCTAACGTATATGTCAATCTAGCAGGTCCGTAAAATGTCCTAAGTGTATTTTATAGATATATTTTACAACCAACAGGCGGCTTAATAGCGGGTTGCCTTATCAATTATATATAATACTAGGCTGCCGTTAATATACATAATATCTACGTACACTAAGTAGTTAAAGTTAAGGTCCTTATAAAGGGTAAACTTAAATCGGCCTAGGGAACGTCCGTATTTCTAACAAAAGGAGCAGTATTTAGTTAGGTAGTTATTTACCTTCCTATTAACGTTATCGTGTCCAGAGCATTTAAGGACTCTATATAGCTTTTCAGCTAATAGGTGGCCGAAACGGCGGTACAGGCAGTAGATTTCAGTACTAGTAAGGTAGCACGGGTTATAGTTAAAAGATTCCTAAATATAAGTCTGTAGAGTCTCTCCCCATATAAAAAACGGGTGTCTAAATCATTATATAATTAGTAGGGTAATATACTTACTTCCTAGGGCAGTTACGGGGCTAATTAGGGTGTCCGTAACATTATTATAGTACACCTATAACCTATTTATATCTACAAAACAGAGTAGAAAGGGGGTATCCGCTTTTACTACGTAGAAGTTAACTAGGCTAATTAGAGTCTTAACTTTAACTAATCTAATTAATGCAGTTAAGCTAATACCAAATTAGACGTTTACGGCCCCAGTTTATATAATATTAATATCCGTATTATTATTTATAGTAGTCCTATATACAAGGTATTATCCATAGCCTACGGTAGACTTCTTAGAGGCACCTATATCAATTATAACGCCGTAGAATTCTTTAGGGGTATAGCGTTCTATAGTAATATATACAAATAGGTCCTACTTATAATCTATAACGTCTATAATAGGGGTGCTTACGGAATAGTTTTTGGGCGCAACTAAGTGTATAAAGGAACGGTTGGCTAATACAGTCGTAATATTAAAGGCTTAGCTATCCGTAAAAGGTCTAAAAGTAGTTAGGAATATCTCTAAGGTCTCTTATTTCTAAGCGTTTAAGTTAAAGTTAATTATAAGGGCTTCTATTAACTTATTAGGGGGCTCTTCTACTTTCTCTCCTTCGTATTCCAAAATAAACTAGTTAATACGGCTATTAAGTCTCTTCCTAGACTTATTACGTTCTTCCTAGGTATGCCTTATAAACCAATATCCTTTTTTACCGTATATAAAGCACTTCTAGCTAGTTTGTCTATAGGGGTATGCTTTTATACAGGGGTTGCTACGGGGGTTATAGGTAGGACTTAGTTGGTACGGGTACTACTAGCGGTAGCGGCGGTCCGTAAAGTAGACGTCTAAGTCTATTTACGGATATTAAATATCCGTAATAAAGGCTTAAGTGCTACCTAGTAGGTTTAAGACTTCGTATATTATAATAGAGGAGCGTAGATTATTAATAAGGCTAGCTAAGGTATCTATAGGCTTATAGTAGGCGTACTTATAGGGCTCTACTTCCTAGTAGGCCGTAATAAGTTTATTATACAGGAAGTCGTCTATTCAAAGCTTAGCGTTAAGGCCGTGCTATAGGTGCCAAAGGTCTTTAATAAGAATTTACAGGCACTCTATAGTCGATGTTTTAGTATTTTTGTCGATTACGGTCCATAGCTTAGTCGTATTCTATTAGGTAAGGATATTACGCTTATATTCCAGTCCTTTAAAGTAGTTACAGGTAGCTTTGTATAGCTTATTAAAGGGAACACCAAGGGGGTTACTCTTAAGGTTAGTATAGTAGTAGTCAAGTACTAGGCTGCGCAGTATAGTAGAGTAGGCTTGGCTAAATTCCTATTTAGGAATATCAGCCTTCTAGTAGAGGTCCGTAAAGATAGTTAGTTTAAAGTCAAAGTTGTCGTTTTCACCACTATACTTAGATTCGTCGGTATAGAGCTTAGCTAGGTTTACTAGCTCCTTACTATAGGTCTTTACTTAGGTGGGTTACGGATCTGTAACTTGCAGATATATAGCTTATAGATATATAGTTTGCGGATATATAGCTTACAGATCTATAACTTAGATAACGGAAGGGGTTTAGTCCGTATTTTAGTTTACAGGGGTATTATAGTCCATAATTTGGGTTACGGGGGTATTGCGGTCCGTAACTTAAGTACTAAGTATACTTTAGCCAGTAAGATTAATTCCAAAACTACTTAGGTTTATAGGACGAATTTAGTTAAATAGGTTAGGTATAAGGCTAGCGATTATATTAAGTTTAAAAGAAGCAAAGAGTTCTTTAGTTTCTTAGAACTAGTCTAGGATTTCCTCTTTAGTCCATTCCGTTTAGTCCTTCTTATATATTGTGTTATATAAGGACTATATAACAGTAACTCGTTTATTCCTTTTAACCCATACACCTTAGTTACGTAAGAGGGTCCGTAGGTTACGGATAGTAGTAGGGTTATATACTTTAAAGATAGCTTCCGTAAAGTCCGCAAAGTCTTCCTAGTATTACTCCTATAGGTCGACGTTTATAAGCTTAAAATATTCATATTTAAGAACTTTAAATTTAATATAGTTGTTAACGTTAGGTATAAACATAAGGTCGGCTCCCTACCTCTACTTTTCCTAGTCTTTATTAACTTACTTCCTTAGGTCTACCATACTATATAGTGTAGTATAGTACGTAGTAGGTGGAAGAGGTCTTATAGTAGTCCGTAAAGGCGGTTAATATCCATAACGGTTCGTAGAAGGGTAAGGGTATCCGTAAGGGGTCTTAATAGGTCCATAGTAGTTCGCAGAGGGGTAGAAGGTCTCCATAACAGTCCGTAAAGGTAATTAACAAGTCCGTAACGGTTCGTAGAAGGGTAGGGGGTCTCTATAAGGGGTCTAAAAAGACGTCGGAGGTATTGAAAGAGGGTGTAGTAGGGATAGGGGTTCGAGGTTTAAGGGTAGGGGGTTCCGTACAGGTCTATATTCGCGTCTATTATACTTCTAGTAAACCGTACTAAGACTTAAATAAGTATACAGAGTTAGTAATAGTCCGTAATCCCCGACTTCCAACCTTCTAGTAGGTCGCACTAGGAGTCTAAACAGGTAGTCGCTGTCGTATATCTCTTAGTGGGAGGTGTTAAGTGATTACTAATCTATGCGCGCTCACTAATCAGTATTCGTACTAACTTAATAGCACGAGTGAGTCAGATCTAGGGGCACGAAATACGTATAATATCGTATACTCTTTTGGATAATAGTGACTGTCGATTCTATTAAGGTAGACTACGTGGTCTATATACTGACGCGCCTCCCCCCTAATTAGTCAGCACGTAGGTAGTTGGTGCACGAACGCGTAAATACGCGTTCGTATACCAGGTGCTGTAATTATACACTTTTATACCTTTCTTATAGCGTTTTTTTAAATTTTCTAGTAATTCCTAGGTAGTCTTAGTATAGCCTATTTACTTAACCTCATACCATGTTTTATCGTTAATGTCCTTATAACTAATAATCTTTAAAACTTACTATTTATCTTCTTCTTGCCCTCTATATATGTCTACTTTATAAACTAGTGGCTTAATATTCCTATATACTAGCTCTAGTATTATAATATACTATATAGAGTAAATCTTTATTCTAGCTAGTAAGTTTAACTTAAATATAACTAATAAAATCCTCTATATAATTCTAAAAGGTCCTAGTTTAACGTGGTCCAACTTCTTACTTAGTTATTAACTTTTAAAAATTTTGTATAGTAGCCATACTTTATCTCCCTCCTTAAAATCTAGTCCCTTAGATCTCTTAGCATTATAGTACTTTTTTATGCTCTTTTATACTTTCTTTACTAATTCTATAAGGTCTATATAAAGATTTATTAACGTCTTTATTCTTTCTTTAGCTATGCTACTTATTTTCTTTACTTACCGTAGTAATAATAATATTCTTAGCTTATATCCATAATTTGCCTTAAATAGTAATATACCTATTCCTTCTTAAGGTGTTGCATTGTATGCAAATTATATAACTAGTAATAATAATACCTAATTATTCTGTGTATAATTAATATAGTGTCTTAGATACTGTTCTAGTATCTAATTTAATCTTTCCGTTTAACTATCTATCTGCGGATAATATAT
>Ga0307515_10016431_pt1 | contig 13548 bp, 5 predicted proteins | sample 17_EM_MG_FD_194513 | JGI IMG/M metagenome (GOLD analysis project Ga0307515, IMG submission 194513) | Populus trichocarpa ectomycorrhiza microbial communities from riparian zone in the Pacific Northwest, United States - 17_EM | ecosystem: Host-associated > Plants > Roots > Unclassified | place...
CATCCTTCAACATTAAGTTGATTGAGAATTTAACTTTATAAATTATTTCAATTTGCTTTATATGGGGTTATTGTGGTCTCATGATTTTAGTTGCAGATTTAAAAGGTTAACCTGAATTGACCCGGGTCCATCCATTATGTTTCTATCTCAATATTTTTTAAAAAAATATTATCTTAATTTTTTTAGTTAAACTATGTTTTTTACTAATTGTTTAGGTTGTTTTTGAATCCGTTGAGTTGACCGCATCATATCGGATCAACTTCCATATAATTTAATTTTTTTTTACTAGAAAAATATTAGCTATGTCCGGATGTTTTTGATACGAGTGGCAGTGTAGCACGGGGCAATCATCTAATGACTATCTAATCCTGAAATTCAAAAAATAAAAAAATAATCTAAATACATTATTAAGTACAGATACATAGAACTTTTGTGACAGTAATGGGTTTGATATAGTAAATACGAACGGGAAGAAGAGGATTAGAATGGCATATTTCAAATCCTTAACCTCCATGCAAGCTGTTAAATGAGAGAACCCGATGAATCCTACCCATGCATTGATTACTATTTTGCTCTTGACAGCATGCAGAATCCTTGTCCATATGTCTACTTTGTTCAGTGATAGAGGTAACCGCAATTTCCCTACTTAGGAATTTTGTTCTGCAGAAACCTTAACACAGGAATCTATTCTTTTCTTATCTACTAGATAAAATTGTTTTCCAGATGCGATCAACACCAAGCCACCAATCCACATATTGGAAAGCGAAAGTAACACCAACCCCTTATTCATAATTAACTTCATCTCTCAATTTCTTTGAGCTAGTTTAGTTTGATTTGGCGATCGAGAGAGAGAGCTCAAATTCCGTCCGATCATGGTGAGTGACTGCTACCATACTTTTTGCAATATTGACACTCCAAGCCCCCCCCCCCCCCCCAGTTGGGTGATCATGGTGGTAGCTAGTCACATATAGAGGAGGCTAGCTATGTTCGTACATGCTTTGTGGTTTCAGAATGGACTAATATCTTAATTAGAGAAAAACTTTAGTAAAATTTGCTCAATATTCTTCTCTTTTCTTGCTTCTATGTATAAATATAATAGGAAACTAAGGAGGGGAATAGTGGAATTGAGGAGTACTTCGACTGGAAAGGGAAGAAGGCAGATCCTAAAAAGCATGGTGGAATGAGAGCTGCTAGTTTGGCTTGTGGTAACTGTTAAAACTAGTACCATTTTTCTTTTCTGTCAAAATGCATGCTTTTTTTTTTTGTGTGCGTGTCCTTGTAAGGATCCAGGTCTTTTTAACTATGATTTCTGAGCCATAAAGCATTTTCTGAGGTCAAATCTGTCTGTTATGTCAATCATGCATTCAATAGAACTGATTTTATTGCATCATCTAGGAAGGATTTTACAACTGGTAGATCATGTTAGTGGTATTTCATATATAAAGGTGGTACTGTGGTTTTCATCTTTTTAAACAGTGTAGAAGAGGAAAATATTCGGTCGCTACCAGAAAATTTCAAATAGAAACGGATATTTCGTCGGGACTTTTCGATAATAATATCTGCGGCATATGTTTATCAAAAATTTTGAATTTAATTACAGACAGAATGATGGAATCACTGAAAAAATAAAATTAATTAAAAAATCAAGAAATATTCGGCATCTATTTTTATCATTAAAGGGTTTACGCTCAATGATAGTCTCCCAGAAAAATAAGGGAAGGGATATAGCTAGGGCCTGAAGGTCAAGTTCTGAAAATAATTGTTATCAAATAAAAGTAGCTATGAGATCTAGTTTATTGTCAATTAAAACAAAGAAATTTAGAAACATTTAACACAACTGAAGTGTCTACACAAGAAAGATTGTTAATCATCTATGTAATTTTCTTGTCTCAGTTGTGGAGGTGTTAGAGAACTTGGTATTCTTGTCTAACGCCACCAACTTTGTGGCATACTTCACTAAGACAATGCATTACACTATCTCTGAATCTGCAAACATGGTGACTAATTTTATTGGAACCTCTTTTCTTCTCACAATATTTGGTGGGTTCATCGGCGACTCTTTCTTCACCAGATTCAGGACTTTCGTTGTCTTCTGTATAATTGAGTTACTGGTATGCAGTCCTGTTACGCTCATTTTTTTCTTGATTAGTTACATGCAAGCGACTAGGTTGTGTTTATCTAATTCATGGACTATATGAAGGGGATGATCCTTTTGACCGTTCAAGCTCATGACACTCGATTGCAACCAGCAGTGCAAGAAAAGCCTTCTAGTTCTCAAGCTGCTGTTCTTTTTAGTGGACTCTATGCCATTGCGACAGGAGTTGGTGGAATCAAGGCTACCTTGCCTGCACATGGTGCTGATCAGTCCGACCACAGCAAGCAGCGGTCCATTTCCTCATTTTTCAACTGGTTCTTCTTCTCTTTATGCATAGGAGGCTTGCTGTCCTCGACTATTATGGTATGGATTGAAGAGAACCGAGGCTGGAATTGGAGTTTTAAGATATCAGTTGTTGTCTTGGGTGTGGCGCTTTGCATTTTCATTGCAGGTTTTCCAATTTACAGGTTCAAAAGACCTGGTGGGAGTCCAATCACAAGAATCTTAAAGGTAGAGAAGTTTGCAACAAACATTAATTAATCAAGAATATTAAAAACTCAGCCAGTCTACTAGGTGCTAATCATTTAGGCACCCTTTTCCTTTGGCATGTGTGGCACTGCTATAGGTATTTGCTTCTGCTTCTCGGAACCGAAAAGTCTCATCAGGACTAGAGCTGATAAATGATGAAGTTGGAGAAAGATCCCATAAGAAGTTCAGGTAGATTTTACTTTATACTTCACAGTATGATTTTCAATCTTTGGTTGTATTTAAAGTTATGCTTCCTGAGATTACTGTTTCAAGTTGTTAGAGAGTAATGTAAAACTATTCTTTTTAATCTAGCAGTTTTAGTTTTTAAATTGAGATGATTTCGTAACATAGTATTATTAAGTAAAAGATAGTGTTGGGTTTGTCCACTTGAAGAGGTATGTTAGAGTAATATAAAACTATTCTTGAGCTCCAAATCTTTGAATATAATTCTGTTCTGACTATGTGATATGCAGATTCCTAGACAAGGCATTATTTGATGACACCATTAGTGCAGTTCAGGTCAAGGAAACAAGGACCTTCCTTGGCCTGCTTCCCATCTTTGCTAGCACAATCATGATGAACTGTTGCCTGGCCCAGCTACAGACATTTTCAGTGGAACAAGGGAGCATCATGAATAGAAAACTAAACAATTTCCAAATCCCTACCCAGTCATTGACAGTGTTCCCCCTCATAGTCGTGCTTGCCAGCATACCTTTATTCGAACATTTAGCAAACTCTTACAAAAACAAGATGTCGGAAAACCATTACATTCTCGACCCACTCAAGAGGATTGGACTTGGGTTAGCACTAGCATCAGCATCCATGGCCGTGGCTGCTATTATTGAGTTTAAGAGACGTGAAGCAGCAGAGAATGGGCACACATTGTCTGTGTTTTGGCTGGGGGGGCAGTACCTTTTGTTGGGTGTTTCAGATATGCTGACTCTTGAGGGGATGCTTGAATTTTTCTACTCGGAAGCACCAGATAGCATGAGAAGTTTTTGCACTGCTTTGTCATGGTGCTCTACCTCTATGGGCTACTTCCTTAGCTCCGTACTAGTGTCCATAATCAACTCTATTACTGGCAAATTGGATCATGAATGGCTTGGGGGACATAATTTGAATCACAACCGTTTGGATCTATTTTACACAATTCTTTGTATTCTGAACTTCCTGAACTTGCTGAATTATATTTACTGGGCCAAGAAGTATTAGGGTGGGTCTCTAAGGCTTTGTTTGATAGCAATTCCAACCGCGCTCTTGGCTGCGCTACCAAACAGGGAGAGTTGTAGCCTGGTTGATTATACCCAGCAGGAGGCTCCGAGAAATTGATGATATGTCTAGCTCATTATCTATGAATAACAAGACTGGTGTAAATCATTAGAAAGAGAAACCAGAAGAGTCTTCTATCGTGTACTTTGTCCTAGCTCTTCATCCCTGTAGGATAAAAGATTGAAGGTAACTAGAATTACCTGTTAATGAGTTTGCAGAAAAGATTCTTAGAATCCATAATCGAACCACTTGTTAAAGCAAGTCGAGAGCGTGATTACAACGAAAAACACATTTAGATTTCACAGCCTAGCATGTCTTCATTGTTTGCACTGTATCAGAGATGAATCTCGTGTATTCCCACTCTTCAACTTCTCTAAACTAGACTTTTCTTAAACATTTTACACGGCTAATTTACCCTTCCAAATCTATCATCTCGGATGACAACTTTACCAGAATTTGAACCCTTAGGAGGTGGTTCTGAGAGAACCGAAGCATCTCTTTGATACACAGTGGCTACACTAGCTAGACCTTAAATTAATGTTGATCCCTTCCTGAATCTGTGATGCATTCACGAGAAGCAAAACAGAGAACCAAAAATATCTTCAGCAACAACTTATTTGAAAACTAAATTCGGGGGACCTCCTCTGTAAGCTAGATAAATATTGTAGACGATGTACAGAAGTTGGAGTTGGTCATTAAGTATCTAGATCCTCTCATATTCATAGGAGAATATAACACGAGATCATGATTTTCTAAATAACATGGCTAATGGCATTTATCCCAAGTTGCCATTTACTGATCCAGGCAAGCTAAAAAAGCAAGCATCAATGAAGCTTTCAGCTCGTTTGTCCACAGGGTTTTTTTTTTTCCATGGCTGAAACGGTGAATTGTGCGTGATTGATGTGTCCCTTGAGGAGAAATGATGCTAATGTAGAAAAGGATCATAATTCTATGCCCCACAAGCTGATCCTTCTTGCCTTGAGCACAAGACAGGATGGGTCATTTGAAAGATGTCTTCTACTACAGCTGTGTAATAATTAATATATAGCTGACCATCTAGAGATTTCCACCATGTTTCACCAATCTACTAAAAAGTTCTCCTATCTACTAATTACCGATTATTGTCAGCTAATCATACCAAATTAACATGATAAGAAGTTTGCGAGGTTTGGCCCACCCTGGTCCGTTTGAGAAAGAAGTGTTCATCATCCTGAGTGATTTTCAAATGTTAAATGAGCTTATGCTTGTTGCTAAAAAGACAGCCATAATTAGAGACCACCGTCCGGAATGTGTTTTTTTCTTAATCATAATTTTAAAAATATTTGATTAATTAACACGCACTGTAATTTTATATGAATTTTAAGATTTTAGTTGCGAATAACCTACCTTAACTGCAAAAACAACTGCAGTACGAACACAGACACTTTGACATGCTTTTTCACCGGATCCCGACAGCTTACTGTGTATAAATTTAGGAGTCATCAGTTAACATGTTGATGGAAAGTTAGTAGACATGATTGTTTATTGAACATTTGGACAAAGCTTATTCGAGCATGCTGTTTATAATAATTTTCGCAAAGTAATGTGGGATTGAGTTGTCCGAAAATTAAGAATAATATGATGGATTATATCAATGTTATCTTTAATCTAAATCTAATAAGGTTTTGGTTGCTTTCTTAGACATATAATAAAATAAATTGACATAAAACATATAGTTGATAATTATATATATCAGATTGATAAAGTATATTTTATTAATTCGGAAACCTAATTCACATTATTATTTATTACCAAGAGATGCAAAACAAATTTCGAAATCCCAATTACTAGTGAAATGCTCTGAAGCAACCTTTTCATACCCGTTTCACACCTTGGTTAATAAATCACGGTAGCATTCCTTTTATTATAGTTGTAAATCTCGTTCCGAGTATCAACATGCGGTAAGATTATGTTCCGATTTTGAGTATGTACTTCAATGATTATAAGTTTAAATTTTTTCTATATTTACTAGAAATTTATATGATCATTAATTTCAGGACTCGTGAAATTAGTTAAGATATACGCAAACTAACTCGGACACCCACGTTAATAAAAAAATATAAATTATTTCAAGTCAATCTGTATTAATTCTAAATTTTAATTTTTTTAAAAAAAATCAAAATAATATTATTTTAATAAAAAATTACCAGGTTAACTGGTCGGGTTTTGACCGGGTTAAACCGAGGTCACTGGTAAACCTGGATTTTTGACGTTATCAATTAATTTTATTTTTTTTTTCTAACCCGAATCGATTTAAATTTCAGGTTGACCCGCCAGGTGTTTTACAACTATGCCTTTTATAATTAATAATTAAGTATCCTGTAGAAGCTGTTCTAGCACATGGAGGACATTTTAAAATTTGTAACTTACTACTGAAGTGTGGGAAGATCAGAGAGCAAACCTTTCAGTAAGCAAATAAATAAATAAGAAAACACTGGATATATATATATATTAAAAGCTAAGATAAAGATAAACAATGAATCTGATCGTGTTCTATGTTCTGTTCACATGCACGATCATATTAATTCGGTGCACCTGCATTCATACTGGAGTCAATCCCAATTGTATATATTTCTTTGCTTAAAATTCTAGCCCTGCATTTACAACTGTATCGTGTGACAAAATCCACTGGATTACAAGACTGAATTGTCTTTTTTTACCCTTCTCCACACAAATCGAAGCCAGGCTGGCAGGGGCAGAATCACCTTTTTCAAAGGTATAATTTATTTTTGCCCTTAAATAGCAAAACAAATGTATATATTGGTTCAAGGGCTTTTTTATTTTGTTTTATTATTATTTGCACAATAAAACTACCATTATATCCTTTAGAAAAATATTTTGTTTGAAAATATAGTTGCGATTGTTTTTTAAAATATTTTTTACTTAGAAATATATCAAAATAATATTTTTTTTATTTTTTAAAAATTATTTTTTATATCAGTGCATCAAAATAATCAAAAAAATACCAAAAATATATTATTTTGAAGTAAATAAAAAAAAATTTAATTTTTTTTAAAAATACTTTTAAAAAACAAAAACAAACAAGACGTTAAATCAATACATAAGTTTTTTTTATTGTATTTTTGGTTGCGAGCCTTCTATCTGTCTCCTGATTTTTTTAACCTCAATCTCGACTAATCTGGTAGAATAAAATTACCCTATTAAAAAATAATTTTTTTTAATAATAATATATTTCATACACAAAGCTCAAACTTAAAATTTTATTTTAAAAAATTAAATGCCGGACCACAACCACCATGGGTTGACTCACAACTAAACTGTAAAGTAATATTTCTATAAATAGATAATTTTCTTTGAGATGAAGTTTTAAAATAATTAATAAAACATAAATTAGGAGCTCTCTCTCTCTCTCTCTCTCTCTCTGCTTTGAAGATTGGTATTAGTCTATTAAGTCTAGCAGCTTATTTTGACCAACGCAATCTCAGCCTTGAGTCAAAATCTCTGGATAATCGGTGAAGTTCACATTGGTCAATAAGGATTCGGTGTCTTGTGGATTGCTCAATGATCAATTACCAAACAAGTTATTCAGTGCACGAAGTCACTTTTTCCGACTTATTTTTTTGAGGGAGGGAGGGCTTTCTTGGCTGGCCTTTTCAAGTCTGAAACAAAGAACAGAAGGATCCTCTGCTGATTTCTTTTCCCTTTTTGATGATGGGATTTCAGCCAGTTCACACAAATGCGATGATACCTACATTTTCTCCACCCAACCTCGAAATTCTTAAGTGCGATATTGTTGACAATTTACTTTCACGTGAAAAATCCACTTTCAAAACTATAAATGTTAAATTTTATCTATTTAATGAGTTGATTAAAATCTAATTCGAGTTAAGTTTTTAATTAAATTATCTCAATTAATCTGGTTGGATTTTTAGTGATCTGGTTGGCTCTACAGAACCTATTGAGTTAATAACAAGAATTATTTTGGAAAAAATAATAATATTGTTTTAATGAAAATGATGATCTGAAGGTTGATGCAATAACCTAATATGTTTTTGTAATATGTTTTTCGAGTATGTTTGCTAAAACCAATTTTTCAGTCAAACGTGTTTTTGGGCCCTCTTTCTGACTGGAATTCCATTGAAAAACATGTTTGCTTTAAAATCTTGTACTTCACATAGGTAGGAGGTATGGACACTTTCACAGAGGTGTTCTAACAGTGATATTAAAAAAAAAATTGTTTAAAAAGTTCGGTGAATTGAATTATGAAGAAATATGGATGGACAGTGGAAGTGTGAACATGTCCTCCCCTACATTTCAACGCCACCACTTCTCACTGCTCCTTTAACGGTACATTTTTGCAAGTAGCTAGGCATCACCCACATGCTCTTTCCACGTTCCTTTAATGCTTCCCTTAAAATCCTCCCTCCTCCCCTTTCTTCGAGCTCCCCCACCGACTCCCACCTCCGCAAATCCAAGTAAACTACCACAGTTCGTCTAACCACTAACATAAATCCACGTCCAAGACCTCACCCCCCATGTTTACGTGTCACCAGCTAATTGGTGAGCACACTGTAAATAGCATACACCTCACTTGCACTTTTTGGCGTACACCACGCTCCCACTATGGCCTCTATATATTCTTACAAATCTAGAGGAGTATCCTCACACAAGCTCCTCTGTTTAAGTCTTGACAATGGCCTCCCTTCCCTTTTCTGCCCTCTCTCTGTTTTTTTCCCTCTGTGTTCTGCTAGTCTTGCCCACGCATTCACTAACCTGCAGCACCTCACAAAAATTCACCAACAACAAGCATTACACTAACTGCACTGCCCTACCTGCCCTCAAGTCATACCTCCACTACACCTACAACTCCTCCAATTCCTCACTCTCAGTCGCGTTCATCGCTTCTCCGGCCAAACCCGATGGCTGGACCGGTTGGGGCATCAACCTTAACGGCACCGGCATGGCTGGGGCCCAAGTCATTTTAGCTTTGAAATCCAGCAAAGGCGCACCAGAGGTAAAAACATACAATATCATATCATACGGTGACATCAGGGAGGAGAGACTGTCTTTCGATGTTTGGGACTTGAGTGCTGAGACCAATGCAACAAGTGGTGAGTTTACCATCTATGCATCGGTTAAGTTGCCTGAAAAGGTTGAGTCTTTTAATCATATTTGGCAAGTGGGTGCTGCTGTGAATAATGGGAAGCCTGTCAAGCATGAATTTGCAGCAGAAAACAAGGATGCTAAAGCAACTTTGGAGTTGACTACTGCTCAGAAAACTGGTAAGTCTGCTACCACCACCACCCCAGCTGGTGGCAATTCAACAGGCAATGGTACTACTAGTTCTTCAAATACCACCACTAATGGTGGCAATAGTGGGAGTTACAGGATTAAGGAGATGAATGTGGGCTTCTGTTTTGCTGTGTTTGTTCTTCTTGCTAGTTTCATTGTTTTCTAGTTCTGATGATATAATTTTTTTTTTTTTTGGGCATGAGTTTTATGTGGTGCTAGGAATTCATGAGTGTTAAAAAAAAAGTATATTTAGAAGAGAATAATTACTTTTTGTCTCGGTGGAATTTGATTCTTCCCCTTTGTTTGCCACTATGGTTACATGTCCTGCGAGCACATCCAATATTAAAGTGAAGTGACTGGTTTTTTTTAAAAAAAAAATTAAAAATACATTAGTTTTTTTTTTAATATTAACAAGTTATAATTATTGAAAATACTAAAAATATATTGAATTGATATTTTTTCAACATAAAAAAACACTTAAAAGCAAAAGCCACACACTAATAACTATTTGTAATTGTATAACATATAGTTTGAATTTACATAAAATAATTTATATATCAGAATCATGATGGGAAAAAAGTGGTTCATCTCATAGCAAGGGGGGATCCACCCAACCAAACTTTCATATAGCATAGGAGACACGATTAACCCACAGCCAACAAGCCTCTCCAAAATCTACCTAATCTTCGTGACAGAAATCACAATGCAACAAGCTCTCTTCTATTCCACCTGAGCTTCACAATAATTTCAATGGGTAAAAAGCTAACTAATGTTGGATTTATTTTTTTTATTTTTTTCAAATTTCAATGGAGTCTTGTTAACCCTGTTTCTTAAGCTTGTATTCATGCATACATGCTTACATATAAACGATTACACACCAAATTATTATATATTTGATGTATGTTTTCTGAAATAACAAATATTCACACTATTTATACATTCACAAAGTACTTGGTGTTGAATAGTGCTATGCTATTCACACACTTGTAATTTTATGTGGATTGAAACAATATTTTTTCATGTTTTTCATTTTAGTGCCTTAATCTTTGTTTTCATCAATTGAGTAAGTTAATTGCAAATTTTGCTAATTACTTTATATTTGTTGGGTAGAGATAAAATTGAAAGGAGGAGGACCAACGTAGAAAAGACATCAAAAATAGGTTGTGTTTAAAGCTGATGTGAAAAGTACAACTTAGTCCTTCAATTTTAAAACTTTGAACTCTTTCAACCCTTTAGAGTTTCTAAATTTAATTTTGGTGCAAATCTTTATTTTTATTATTTTAAAGTCCATGATTTGCGACCATGAGAGAAAGTCTAACCGGATTCTTTTGTAGAGAAAAAAAAGTTGTTTTTGCTATTCTGACCACCATAGTGGTTTATCTTGGTGTTCACGGATTACATTTGAAGAGAGTAACTCGATAATGATTGTTTAAAATCTTGATATTACCTGAAAAAATAGATAGAAGTTGATGAAAAAATATCTAACCCGATTTGATTTAGTGTTTTAAGATCATTTTTTGGGTTTTTTAGCTTGATAAATTGATTTATAGATGTTTTGAGAGTGTCTTTTTTAGGTTTTTTTTTTGTTAAAATGGGTTACAAAATGAGTTTTTAGGGGAAAATGACTCTTACCTGATTTCTCAGTCATCACTATGGTAGCTAGAATTTAGACAGATAAACAACACGTCTAATTATCAGTTTTATTCCAAAAAAATAAGGATAGATGATAAGTCATCTTAAAAAGACAAAAAAATATACAAGGTTTAGGCGTGCAGGCTGAGTTATTTTTTAATGGCCTAATGGGCTCTTTTTTCAGCTTTTTTTCATAATTTTTTTGTATTCTTTGTTTTTGCGAATAATAAATTTAAGAGAAAAACATTATTAGATTTGGTTTAGTTTTTGGCATGAATCAAAGTTTTGATAAGACACAACATTCATGCCTTTGTTATTGGTTAAAGCATTTTCCCATTATTTTTTTAATAAAAATGCAATTTAACCCTTTGTTGCCATTAAATTTTTTTATTTAATTTAAAATAAAATAAAAATTCAATTTCATCTTTTTATCATTTATCTTTAAAAAATCATGCTTAATTGAGATCATATTGACGACATAGATTGTAAATTTTATTTGTTAATTCAACTTAACTGGAGTCAATACAATATGATATATTTTTTTAAATTTCATCTTCAATTCTCTTATAACTCTTCAATTTACTTTCAAATTTAATCTAATCTATTTTCAATTAAGACTCAAGGTCTGGCTAAAAAGAGAATAAGAGGAGGAAAAAAAAGAGACAAATAATCCAATTGGGCTAACTATATATGATTGTGTCCATTACCCGAATTATAAATTTCACATGTTAACTCAAGTTAATATAAAATGTTATTTTTTCATTTCACTTCCTCATTTTTTTTATCCAATCCTTTAGCATTTTGTTGTTTCACGTTCTACCTAGGGTTAAGCAAAGTTAAAACAATGGTTGTGTGAATTTTATTTTTCTAACCAGATCACCGTTTAAACGGGTCAACCAATTTGCCCTTGACCTGCTAGGTTGAAGAAGCCACGTCAACTTTTTTTTATTAATATTTATGGTTATTGATTGATTTTGTTTGATATATTAATTGAGTTTTTAATCCTCTTTCCAGATATTTCATCATATATATAAGAAAAAATAATAGCATCCATATTTTATTATTTTTTATGTAATTATTAGTTTTTTAGCCTACCCATGGTGAAGCGTGGGCCCAGGGCTAGTTTTCTCTATTTAAGTATGACAACTTTTATTTTTTGTGGTGTTTGGAAATAAAAATAAAAATATAAGGGACTGAAATAATTTTTTTAACAATTGCGGTGTCTAAAATAAAATTTTATCAAAAGCTTCTGTTACGTTACGAAACAAAATAATACAAATGTAATTTCAAAAGAAAAATAAGGATGAAATAATCTTAAAATAAGGACCACTTCATCAATAAAAATAAAAATACAAGGGGCTAAAACAAATTTCTTAACTATTGCAGTGTCTAAAATAAAAAGTTTATCAAACCTTCCATTGCGTCTATTTAAGATCTATTTGGGAGTATGATAAATATTATTTTTTAAAGTATTTTTTGTTTAAAAATATATTAAAATAATATTTTTTTAAAAAAATTATTTTTAACATTAGCATATCAAAATAATCAATACAAATTCAAGAATTTGGACTGTGATGTTAAATAAAGTCATTATGCCTGTTTAACATTGTGACAAATTTTGCTTTTCAAATTGTTTTTTTTAAGTATTTTGTTATGGTCTTGATGTGTTAATAAAAATAAAAATATTTTTTTGATATATTTTTAATTAAAAAATATTTTTAAAAATCACAATACATATCATCACCAAATTAAATAACAAAATAAAGTAACTAATCATTATTATACATTTTTTTCATGGTATCAAATCATATCAATCATGATGTTAGTTGTAATTGGATTAAAGAAAACCAATTGGTCTTAGAAAAACATTATAGCTCCATGTTTAAGATTTAAGTATATTGTTTTACCTTTTCATTCAAAAACATTATCACTATCTTTCAATGGCATTTAAGTATTTTTCATAAAGTTTATTTATCATCACCAAATTGACCAGTTACAAATAAGTATTTTTCAATCTCAATTACATAGTGAAATAACAAAAATACTTTTTAAATAAAAAAATTTAAGATCTACATCAAAGTGTACTTTTATATTTTTCACAATTTTTTTTTGTTATTAAAATATCAATTGAGGGAAATTTTAGCATTTGACCAAATATAAAAAACAATAAACAATTAAAAAGTATAGGGAAATAATCAAATTGGCTTTAAAAGAAAACAAAACTAGAGTTAATGAGTTTTTTTAAATCTTTTCACAAAGTTTTATTATTATTATTATTATTATTAAGTTGGAAAATTTTGATATATATATAAAACAAAAAGATTAGGCGTATGCATGACAACAAGAGACATGTTGGAGGGCACATGCAATGTCTCCTGATATCTAAAAATATCTTCTAAAGCATTGTCATGTCCTCTTCTATGTGTAGCAGCTCGTGTCTATTACGCGAGCACCTCGGGTAATACTATGTGGTATTTGTTACGCTTCTCGAAAAAACTTGAATAACAATTTACCAACAACCTGGAAATCTAAATTGATTTAAAAAAAAAACCTTATTATAAATGATATTCCGATTATAGTAAGAGGCATTCAACGTCTACTTGACCTCTTGCTGTTAAAACACTAAAAATAAAAATAAAAATGATAATTTTACCATCAAAGAATCAATTTCTCCGGAAAATCGTATATTATGTATAAATAAGTTAAAAATATTTTAGAAAGCATGTTTAGGT
>Ga0307515_10016432_pt1 | contig 13547 bp, 10 predicted proteins | sample 17_EM_MG_FD_194513 | JGI IMG/M metagenome (GOLD analysis project Ga0307515, IMG submission 194513) | Populus trichocarpa ectomycorrhiza microbial communities from riparian zone in the Pacific Northwest, United States - 17_EM | ecosystem: Host-associated > Plants > Roots > Unclassified | place...
GAACAAGAACTAAATAAAAGAACACGTGTGATGAGTTATCTCACCCAACAAATTGAAGGACCATGAGGAATGCAAAAATGATTTGAGAATAAGAAATTTCCCTTTGGTGGGTCTGAGTCAGATAAGACTATGGAATTCCCATTTTCCGTTGACGAGATAAAGCTTCAATAGGAGAAGGTCCCTGTACCACGCATTGGCACGAGCCCAATAACCAAACTGTTATCCGCATCAGAACGGCCGGAAGGGCAGGTCGGAACACCCGGAAAGAGTAAGGTATGCAGGCTCCGTGAGGTTGGCCATGTCTATCCTCGGGTGTGGATCCGCCCCTAGTACACCAGTGCTGATCCCATGCGAGGTTCCAAGCAAGTTCGACAATGGAGACTCGCACGCTAGTATTGGCCAGCCGAGAGCACACACATACTTTATTGGAGGGATCAATTGACCCAGTCCCTAGTCAGAAGAGTTTCCGCTTACAGTATTCGTCATGGGCCTGGTTTGGCCCAATGGTGCTATTTAGTTTGAGGTAATACCGTAAAGTAGAATGAAAATTAGAGCGTGTTAAAGGTGGTTTCTTATTCTGTCATGTATTGGTCCATGTGTCGCGGTCGTTCTCACCCTGTGGTTAATAAAGACTCGCCGTTTGGCCGGCTTCGTTGCGGTGCCTGTTGTTAGTGTTCATCGTGTCTTGGTGTTCGCATAAAATGCGCGTCGTCCGCACCCATGTTTAACAGAGTGATGAAGGCCATATGTCAGGTGGTATGCGACGGTGAGTTCATTCCACCCATGATCCTCCCCATCTCCAATAGCCGAAATTCTGAGCCACAGGTGCATCAGGATGCGAATAGCGCCTTGTTGTGGTGGAATGCCAAGTATGGGATGGGATGCGAGCGTTCCCCACTTCAAACTCGACCTCCATATCGCCCGACGAACGCGACTCACTTGTTGACTCGCTCCCATATCTGCAGTAAACACGCGTAGAACGCTTTTGCAAGATGCATTCGCGTACAAGTGCGACGACTGGCTGTTCGCCTTGCTGCAGCTCACGCCAGTAAGCCCAGTACACCCACAAGTGCGGATAAGACGAAAAAAAAACCCCCAAATCCGCCGCGTGACGGTATTCATCTCGTGACGGTCCTTCTCAATGGGCAGTGGGGTCAGACGCCGTGAATTGGGCCTCCGAACTGGCGAGCAACAACATCAGCCTTGCTATCCGACGAGCGGCGTGCTGATCATTAATAATTGTGCTCACAGCTCGAGGGCCGCTGCTATCATCTGCTTTGCGTCCGCTACCACTCTGCAAAATCGCACGCGCCCTTCGACGAGCATTTGCAACGTAGTGTCCTCTGTCCCTCGTATCGCACTGTCAGCACTCTGTATCTTGCACCCACTGCAATACCCTGTTCACGACCCCCGCGATTGTCATTCCTCCCACCCACAACTCCATCTTCGTCCCTCGAGCGTCGAAAAGCACCTGCTCTCGGCTTGGACTCATCCCACCATCATCTCAAATCTCAGCACAGGCTCCGCGTATATATCCCTTTGCCACCTGGTGCATCAAATAAGTCATCGGTGTCGTTTGCTGTAGACAACACCCTGTACTGCCGCCGGCCGTCGTTCCGCGAGAGAGATCGTGATACACCTACATCCGTCCTCAGCTGCGGTGAACGTCAGGATATCATCGTGGTCACCACCGACCTCCGTGGAGTCCCACCAGAGTGATACCGCTGGACGCAGAAGCGAAGAGAGGGGCGAGGGAGCGATGCGTCGTCTCATGACGCACTCAGTACGCTTGATAATGGGTCATACGAGTACTATTTTTCAGTGTAGAGTACCTGGGCGTCGAGCAAACAACAAATAACTCAAGCTCTGCATCCTCGAAATCCTCTGGGCGCTGGTACGCTTACCCTCGTACATCTCTCTTTACATTACTTGGAATCCCTCGCTTACTGCATCTGCACACACGCGCGGTACCCTTCTCACGTACGGAATATACCAGCCCCTCAATGGCAGCTATGACTTCTGGGTCAATTGGAACCTCTTCTATTAACATAAGTCCTGTTGGGGAGCATTCAGAAGAGAGGACGGGTGACCTTACTGCTGTCCAAATATTTCTATGGTGTAAAATCATTGAAACGATCGGACGCAAGGAGGCTCCTTTGGACTGGACAGCCAGATATACATCTTGAATAGTTAATGTATGTATTGTAGCTAGTTCGACCACTTCGTCTCTTGGCGTTTGCGTCATACGTGGGACGAAGTCGTTATTTCGTACCTAAAGAGGATGGATGAGCTACTGATTCGTCCTTACCTAATCCTATCGATCGTGAATCCATTTCGATTGGTGGAGCCCCACGGTTCCATGCCAGCCGCGTGCGCGCTTCGCAAACAAGGAGACGAGAGACGGGCCAAGGGGGAATGGAGATCTGGCTCGCTCCATCAAGGGGGCACATAATTTGTCCTTTACGGGGATGTCGGAAAGTGGTAATTCCAGATGTTTCAGGCTATGCGCTCCGGTGCCTGGTTACCAGATGGACGGTGAATAATAAGAGCCTCAGGATAGGACCCGTATCCTTACGTGTTTGTAGCCGGCCCCAAAAAACACGATTATTTGTGTCCGAGTTCACGACCTCACGGAAATTCTAACAGGGGAGCTTGGCCTGAAAAGGCTGTCCTGGCTTCCAGACCACAAGCTTCCGTGTGGCGAGCAGATTAGCATTCTCTGACCCCTGTCATCTCCCAGTGCGCTCGAACCAATCCCCGTTGAATCACGCAAACCTACCCAGACCCATATCCATCAATCCCCATGAATTCTTACCTCGCCTCGTCTAGAATCGGTCAGCCTAGAATCCATAAGGCACCCTCCCACTTTCACAAGCTTCCCTGTGACACAATCCGTCAGTCGTCCTGTCACAAAACCCACCTTGTCCCTGTAGAAATATTCTCCGAGATCTTTCTATATGCGGTCCAAGATGACCCGCACTCTCAAACAAATTTGATGCTTGTGTGCCGGTACTGGCGCGATATTATGCTTTCCACTCCGGGCATCCACTCTCAATTGAGGATCTACCGTTGGACAAAGAAGAAAGATGTCGAGAGATTTGGGAGAAGATGGCTCCTTGATGTGACTGTTGATACACAACATTTGGATCCTTATGGCGAATCGTATGTCGATCCTGTCGAATTTCATGCATGCTTTATGGCTGCAGCCGGGGCAGCATCCAGATGGCGCTCGCTTGCACTTCTTTCACTTCCACCCCCTGGAGGATACGAGAATTTGCAAATTATGCATCCTTTGCAGAATCTTGAGTCCTTCAAACTCGCCGCAAGTTGCAACCTTGGCAACTTCCTGGAGCCACTGGTCACCGCAATCATAACAACTGTCACCTCACTCTTTACTGTAATGGAGGTCTTGAACCCTGATGTTGCACTCCACATTGTCCAACCTGCTCACTTCCGAGCCTTCTCATCCCTCACAACCCTCAAACTTGCTTGTAGGAGGATGCAGGATCCTATCGATATCCTCCCATCTCTTCACAAGCTGGAGATCCTTGATGCTCATCATCTCTCCCTCCCAATTCATCCGCCAGCCGTTGACCTCCCTTTAACCCAGACCCTCTGCAATTTGCGTTTGAAGCGTGTGACTATCCAGTGGATGGCAGGCCGGATCTTTCCTGCCCTCGAAGAATGCTCTATCATATTCCCACGGGATGCTGATACTATCCAGTCTGTGTATATGCCCTCCTGTTCGATTCTGAAATATGATTCTAATAACCTTGGTACCCTTGAACATTTTCATTGCCCTCGCCTAGGCGAGTTGGAGATCAAATGTGGCCAATGCAGGAAATGGAGAGGGGATTTGCAGCTTGCCGCTTTGCATTCCATTTTTGCTGCTCAGAGATTGACCCGTCTGCGGCTGGAAATCAAATGCAGTGAGCGGCTATTATTGTATATGCTGGGACTATCCCCAGCTTTGGAAGAGCTATGGATGGGACTTTCGAGCCCCCATGCACTGAGCAGCGCTTTCTTCCTGGCATTTGCTGCTGGAAGGCGCAATACAACTGTAGGGCTACTAAGCCAGACCTTAGGTCCACTCTGTAGGCAACTGAGGAGGCTTCATCTGCACTACAAAAGATGGTCGAGAGGCGCAGAAAGAAATGGACTGCTCCCGGCCTTTGGTGCCATTGTGGCATCATACCCGGCCGAGGAACATGCTTTCTCATTTCAGTGGAGCTTTGGTGAAGGGTCGGAATTGCAGGAATGGATCATCCATAAACCAAACAAGAGATTTGATGTTGAATTGGGAACAGGCAAAACCTTCATTGGGGTTTCAAGCCCCCATGGCATAGTCCCTTTATTAAGATATGATGGTGGTACTCCCTTTACGGGGTTAAGCTACCCTCCACTTCCTAGGGAGTCAGAATACATTGCAACGAATGATTATTTGACGCTTCCCATTGATTATTTCTTTTCCTTCCATAGCCTCAAAGAAGTGAGGATGCCCTTCCTAACTCTGGACATGTGGTCAGACACACAACCCCCACCAGATGCGCCCATTTTCCATACGCTCAAGGTTCTTGCTGTGTCGAGGTCCCAGTCGTTATCTTTGGCTAGTCAAACTTTCCACAGGCTTGAGAGATACAAGGAAGGTAGTGCTTGGAATATGGATAAACCAAGACAGGACCGATTGACAGAAATGCCTCTCTGCACTAGATTGGTTACGTCACCCTCCAGACTTGCTATTTTGAAACTTCCACAGGTCCGTGAATTGGAAGTATTGGTTGGCGATGAGGAGGACCCCGATTACCTCTGGGAAAGGCATGTCGCAGTCAATGCAAGGCCGTCAGGATTGAAGCTCCTGTTCTTATCACAGCACTGGAATGCAGACTCATCTTTCAATGATATTCCAAAGATCCTTAGATCCTTACCAGCTCTGGAAACCCTGGTTGTCAATAGCGTGCATCTAGTTGTTCCATGTGTCACCTTCTTTGAGGCCTTTCTTCCAACGAATGTACAGGGTACTTCTGAACTGATTTGGGAGGGCCAGATACCCGAGGTACTTTGCCCCAGGTTGGAGAGTCTGCAGATCGAAGGTATTGGGCCCACTCACGAACCAGAGCTGATGCCGGTTCTCAAAAACGTCGTCACTTTGCGTGCTCTTATTGCGTCTCCTTTGAAGAGTTTCACCTTTTATAGTCTGCATTGGTATTCCGACACAAAGTGGGAGCTGATTGGGACGGATGGGAGTTTTGTGATGGACGAGGTTGTCCCGGCTCGGCGATTTCAACTTGATATTTGAACTGAATGGTTCTGTTCTAATCACTGATACCATCATGCTTAAAATGATGCCAGAAGCATGTACATAGGGATAATTTCCATGACTATGCAAGTCTCTATTTGTAAGAACGAAACTGGTTTCAAAGATTAATGCTAATTACTCGCCCACCCCTTTTCACTCCAACATCTCTGCGCCTGGCTCATGTGCACACACCATCACTCCTGCCGCACCCAGTTGTTGGGGGAGAAACATATATTAGAAAGGAATGACACTCGTGCGCCATTAGCACCCCCCTGATGCTCGTGAGCCTACCCTGTATCCACGGGTTAATCTGCAATGTGCGACGTGGCCCCCGCAAATTCTGCGTATGGGGAGTGGGACGACGGGAAGTCGACCTCGCCAGCTCTCACGCATGCCATTGCCCTATTTGGTCAGAGTGTTGACCCTTGTGTGTGGTGACAAGCTGGGCTGGTCGGGGAGGACATTTAGGAGATATGTTACGCCCTCAAAGGTGAAATGGATGCTGAGTGATAGTCATTGGTTCATGTGCGACCTCGATGGGCAAGCGACGAACAAGGGGATGATGCGAACGGCGAGCTTGTGGGCCGACAGATAGGCTGACGTCGTGGATACGTTCATCACGACGAACGATGTCGACGACGAAGTTGCTTGGGACCTCGTACGGCAGAGGCGCAGTCCGATTTCGACTTCGAACGACAGGTTGTTCCTTCTCACTCGAACAGCATCTCCCCACGCAGCCAGGCTCCCATGTTTCATCTAGAACAAGGTTTCCTCCTCCATTCTGTGATCCATTCCGTCCGACGTCGATCTTTCTTCCATCCAGTCTGCTTCTGTTCCTTCGATCCTCGGGGCCAATGGCCTGCGATCCATTTGTTTCTCGGCTCCACCCTCAGCCTATTTCGACATACTTGTCATTCATGTGTACGATGACCACGTGAGGTCGCACTTCCCCTCGGCGAATACCCTCAACGGGCCTTCCCTCTCGTGAACGCAGTCCCGCAATCCCACTGTTGGAGATAGATACGCTGCAAAACGAGCATCGGTCTTGCCTTCCATTCCATCCCGTTGCCTTCCATTGTCTTTTCATTTCATTTGTCTTCCATTGCATTCTTGTGGCTCGTGATATCGCCCTTACATTTCTTGTGGCTCTAGTATACAACTGGTAGTAGTCTAGGTGTTCAATGGACGGTGGTTTTGATCTTCGTCACCCACTTCTCATCTGCATCTCCATTGTCTCTCACCCGTCGGCCCTCGCGTCAGTCTACAGCCTATGGCGAGTTTACGTGGAGAGGTCCGTCGCCCTACAGCTCGAATACCCCGCTGCGGGCACGAAGGAAGCCCGTGACGACCAAACCGCTAAACAACTTGTGAAGATGCGGCGGATGCATGAAGAATACTGTGTGCGCCGTTCCTGGGTGCGCCATTATCGAAATCGTTCCAGTTGAAATTGGTCGTTTGTCCAGGTGCCAAAGACCAGTGAACAGCCCGATGATCCACGTGATCCACGCTGCCTCCCTTTCCTCGCTCGATCGAGGCACTGATAGAAGTATATGTGGCGATTTCCGCCTCAGTGAAATCACCACAAAAATCGCCCCAAATTTGTGGTGATTTCCTCTTCAAGTTGCCTAGTAGGAGCATGAGGTGAATTTTACTAGCAAATATGACCCCATGTAGCGATTTTTTGAGCTTACGTTTGTGGCGATTGATAAGCGACTTGTAGTGATATTTGTAGTGATATTTACAGTGATTTCTGCCACACGAAACACTACAAATATGAGGTGATCTCTGCACCATGCGAATCGACCAAAAGAAACATCATAACCACATAGCATGATAAGAAGCAGATGCCATCACGATGACCTCCCATTGCGACGTCATCATACCTGCCACTCGTCAGTGCATCGTTTGCCTTCGGCGACACCTGAGAGCATGATCAGACTAGAATAGAGGAGTGTCCTAGTGTACTTACAGGTGCGATGAGTCCAGGAGTGCCAATAACAACTTTGCTGGGATGAAAGGTCTGGTCAGCAGAGCCTTGCAACACAGGGACACTGAAAAAATTTCCCATATAAAGTCACTGTTATGCACATGGATATTCCTTTTCCATGTTCTTGGCACATGGAACTTCCTAGTATCATGGCACATTAAATCATTTCCTTGTGCTGAGCACATGGGACTTCCTTGTATCATGAACATTGAATCATTTCCCTGTGCAAAAACATGTAATTTCCTAGCAGCATGACACATTGAGTCACTTCCCTGTGCTGAGAACATGTAATTTTTTTGGATGATTGATATGATGATATGACAAATTAATGACAATATGTTTCTTGTTCAAAAAGAGTTATACATCAATTTCATGTCCCTCTATATCATCAGGAATGAACACAGTCCGTGCCCACTCAGAGGACCGGTCAATTATACTCCAACCATCTGATGTCTTGACCCAGCCTATGGAGCACTCCACCACACCAATCTGAACAAATACTGGTGTTGCATTCATCTCTGAAAACTTCACCATGTGTGCGCAGAATCCTTCTAGTTCTTGGACTCGGTTCTGCAAGAGGGGGAGGTGGGAGAAGCACATATTCGTGTTGAATGGCTATGACATATCGGTCCAGCCTCGGAATCGCCCCAGCTCCAGCCTCAGACCTGCCCCACACCAGCCTCACCTTTGTCCCGCCACACTTCTCGTTTGTGGCCTACACGCCCAAGCCACACGGCCACAATCTCTGTGCCATTATTTCCCGATTGAGTTTGTCTTATTGTTCATACGTCTTCTGTGGTGACTGCTCTTATCTGTAGGCCGTTTGGCCAGCTTATTGTTTCGATCATGTATATAAGCGCAACGAGCGGAGGGGGCAAAAGATCCTCACGGTTCTTTCGCCTGCTCACTCGCTGCGCTAGGTATGCTAGTTATGTATACATCTCACGGTTCTTTCGCCCGCTCACTCGCTGCGCTAGTCTAACAGGTTATGAGCCGCTCTTCCACGCCTAGCCCGCAGGCCCCGAGCCCAACCGTCCTTGCCCCTACTCACGGGTCCCATACTGAGCATGACGACGCTCCCCGCTCTTATTCCCACGTTCCCGTCCTCACCAAGGAGAATTACCTGAAGTGGCAACTCGCTGTCAAGGCCCACCTCACTCCAGGTGGTCATGTTCGCGTCATTAGACGCACGAAGGACGCTAGTGGCGGCCTGGTTGATCCTGTGGCGCCAACTGACGCGACCGGGGCGGAGAAGTGGACTCGCTCTGAGCAACACGCGATGGGCGTTATCATGGGGACCGCTGCCGAGTTGCACTACGAGCTCCTCTCCAAGCACGAACACAACGGTGTCTGGCCCCTTTGGAAGGCCATCGAGGCCCAGCACGTTTCGCTCGACGCGAGTTTCCGCCACGAAGCCTGGATGCAGCTCCTCGGTACCCGCAGGCGGTCTGGAGAGACTTACGTCGATCTCTATCGCCGCGTCGACAATGCTCGCAGCAGAATCGTCCATATCACGCCTGCTAACCAGTCCCAGGAGGATCGATTCGACGAGATTGCCCTCTTCACCATCCTCAGCCCACTCCACGCAGACGATCCCCTTCGCCGCCAGCTGGTCTCCCAGAAAGAGGTCACCCTCGGCGACGCCTACTCCGCTTTTATCCGCACCGACAGGGACGCTGCGGTAGCATCCGAGATCGAGTCGGTGAGCGCGGCCTTCTCCCTCCGATGCCATAGGTGTGATCAACCCGGTCATTACGCGAAGGACTGCCCTCATTTCGAGGCGATCGCGCGACTCGTCGTCCAGCGTGTCGGCGCCAGTGCCGGCGGTGGCAACGGCAACAATCACGGCAATAACAACAACAACAACAACAACAACTATGGCAACTATGGGGGCGGCCGCCAAAGGGGCAGAGGCCGCGGCGGTAATACTGCCAACGCCAATGCCACGAACGCCGGCCCTGCCAATAACATCGCACCCGTGCCAGCCGCCCAGGAGACCGCAGGGGTAGCTACCGCATTCCTCTCCCACGATTTGCGCGCCGCTGACGACTGGCTTTGCGACTCAGGCGCCTCAAGCTCAATGAGCAGTGTTCGCTCCGCCTTCTTGAGTCTCAAGCCGGACCGGTGCGCGATTCGTTTGGCTGATGGAAAGGTTATCTACTCCGAAGGTCTGGGTTCTATACGATTCCTCTCTGATTGCGGCTACATAATTACAATACACAATGTCCTTTTCGTGCCCTTCCTTACCATCAGCCTATTCACGTCCAACAAGTTCGCAAGGGAACACCACGATACACACTCAGAGGTTGCGGAGTACCCGAAGCGCAAGTGGATCAATCGCCGGACAGGGGCCACAGAGTTCACTGCCACGATCCGATCGAATGACTTAGCGTATCTCGATTGGAAGCCTATTCAGGCAGTTGAATCGGCCAGTGTCTCAATTGAAGAGCTGCACGCGCGCCTGAACCACATGCCCCACTCGGCACTTCGGCACCTCATTCGGGCCGGATCTATCACTGGCATCCCGGATTGCGTTACTGGGGCCGCCACAGACGACTTCTGTGAAGACTGTGTCAACAGGAAGCTCACCCGGGCACCCCATTCAAAGCCTGCCGCCCGTGCCAAGCGTCCGCTGCTCCGGGTTTTCTCAGATGTGCACGGCCCGATACCGATTCGTAGCCGGCAAGGTCATTGCTACTGGGTTACTTTCATCGATGACCATTCGCGATTTCCGGCTGTTTACTTTATTGCCAGGAAGTCGGAGGTCTATGGTGCTTTCCGAAAGTACAAGGCTTGGGCTGAAAACGTCACTGGACAGCGGATCGGCATCTTACGAGACGATAAGGGTAGCGAGTACATGTCAGGAGATTTCGACGATTTCTTGACAGGGGCCGGGATCAGACGTGAGCACTCCATCCGCGATACGCCTCAGCAGCTTGGAGTCGCTGAGCGGATGAACTGGTCAATTGCTGAAGGAGTGACAACCCTACTGTCACAGTCCGGCCTTGCCCGTACCTGGTGGGAGGACACTGCGATGCACTGGCTCCATGGTAAAATCCGTCTCCCGTCATCCAGCACTGCTCCACTTACCCCCTTTGAGCTGTTCTATGGACGTAAGCCTGACCTATCATCCATGCGCCCCTTCGGTTGTCTCGCATACATCCACCTGCAAAAGGACCAGCGCCCCGCCCTTCTCCCTCACGCAACTCAGTGCGTACTCATCGGGTATCCGACGGACTATAAAGGTTGGAGATTTTGGGATCCACAGACGCGCAAGACGGTCATATCTGACAGTGCTGTTTTCCGTGAATCCACCTTTCCTTTCCGTAAACCCGGGCTGTCTGGGGTGGACACGTCCGTCGATCCCATTCCGCCTGCAGGTACTGCGACTCCTGACCCTCCTGACCCTCCTGCTATTCTTTTCCCCGCGATCCCGGCCGATCCTCTGGAGCCACCCGCTCCATTGCCCGTGCCTGCAGTCCAGCCCGGTCCTGCACCTGCGCCCGTACCTGCGCCCGTGCCTGCACCCGCAGCTGACCCTTTGGACGATGGGCAGCCTGACCTCGCACCCCAACTGCCCGCACGCGCATTGCCACTCCATGACCTACCAGAACGCCCACGCACCCCTCCTGCTGTCAAACAGCTGACGTCACACTTCGAACATCACCCCTCGCTCGGGCTCCCGCTTCCACCCAAACGTGTTTCCAGGGCTCGGCTCCCCGGTGCCTTGGCCGAGGCAAATTCGGCCGGGCCCACCCACGGCTTCGCTATTCCATTGGTGGATGCCGTGGAGTGTGCACTGAATACGAGCATCAGTATCGAGCCGAAGACCCTCGCTGATGTGCTCAAGCGGCCCGACGCAGACAAGTGGGTCGCTGCCGCCCTCGCGGAAATTGAAGCACACCTGCAGAATGGCACTTGGGAGTTGGTTCAGCTGCCTCCTGGCAGGCGTGCGATCAGTTCCCGTTGGGTGTTCAAGATCAAGCGCCTGCCTGATGGATCTATCGATAAGTATAAGGGGCGCATCATGGCACAGGGGTACTCGCAGGTCCAGGGTATCCACTATAATGAAATTTTTGCGTCAACGGCCAGGATGGCCGCTATGCGCGCCGTACTAGCTATTGCCGCAGCGGAGGATCTGGAACTGGAGTCAGTGGATATCTCGACCGCTTTCCTTAACGGGGATATAGATGCAGAGATTTATATGAAGATACCAGAGGGACTTGAGGTTGAAGGTGATCCTCGGCCTGGGGAAGACCCAAAGCGGTGGGTAGTGCGCCTCCTAAAGGGGCTATACGGTATTAAGCAGGGCCCGCGCATCTGGGCGTTGAAACTTCATTCGGTACTCACCTCCATCGGTTTCGAACATATAGACTGCGACTACTCAGTCTACGTGTACCGACGCAGCGACGACCACATCATGATGCCGATTCATGTCGACGATCTCCTCCTCACATCGAACTCGAAGGCCGCCATCCAACGTGTCAAGTCAGACCTTATGACCCATTTTAAGATTCACGATCAAGGCCCGACCACATCGATACTTGGTATCAAGATCGAACGCGACCGCACCGCCCGCACCATTTCCCTCTCCCAGCCAGGCTATGTGGAGTCGATCCTGGAACAGTTCGGAATGTCCGATTGCAACCCCTCCCTCACTCCAATGGACGAAAACCAGAAACTCTCAGCCCGAATGTCCCCGGACACCCCTGAAGGGCGATCGGAAATGAAGGCCTACCCATATCGCGAACTAATTGGGAAGCTCCTATACCTCGCCATCGCCACTCGCCCCGATATCGCCTATGTGATCGGCGTCCTGTGTCGTTTCGTCGAGAATCCCGGCCTCCCACATTGGCATGCCGCCAAGCGAGTTCTTCGATACCTTAAGGGTACTACTGGCATGAAACTCGTCTATTCACACTCCTCTGCGCCCGATCTATTCACCACGTACTCGGACGCCGACCTCAGCGGGAATCCGGACAACAGTCGATCGACCGGTGGCTTCGCCGTCTGTATTGGCGGAGGCGCTATTCAATGGGGAAGCCGACTTCAGCCCCACGTGTCTCTCTCAAGCACCGAGTCCGAATACACGACTGCTTCGAAGGTCGGCTGCGAAGTTGTGTGGATGAGATACCTCCTCGAAGAGCTGGGCTACGATGTTTCACGCCCCTCCCCGCTTCTAGTTGACAATAAATCTGCTATTCAGGTCGCCAAGCACCCCGAGCACCAGTCAACGATGAAGCACATTCATCGCGCGTACCACTGGATCCGCGACCTGGTTGATCAAAAGCAGATCGCCGTCTCTCACGTTCCTGGTAATGAGAATCCCGCCGATATTTTCACGAAACCACTTGGTAGGCTCAAATTCACGAAGTTCCGGGCTATGCTTGGGCTTCATCCTTAATCGACAAGCTATCCCTGGACCGATGCACGTTTAGGGGTCGCCCCTGATGGGCCGAGGGGGTCGTGTTGAATGGCTATGACGTATCGGTCCAGCCTCGGAATCGCCCCAGCTCCAGCCTCAGACCTGCCCCACACCAGCCTCACCTTTGTCCCGCCACACTTCTCGTTTGTGGCCTACACGCCCAAGCCACACGGCCACAATCTCTGTGCCATTATTTCCCGATTGAGTTTGTCTTATTGTTCATACGTCTTCTGTGGTGACTGCTCTTATCTGTAGGCCGTTTGGCCAGCTTATTGTTTCGATCATGTATATAAGTGCAACGAGCGGAGGGGGCAAAAGATCCTCACGGTTCTTTCGCCCGCTCACTCGCTGCGCTAGGTATGCTAGTTATGTATACATCTCACGGTTCTTTCGCCCGCTCACTCGCTGCACTAGTCTAACAATTCGGAAGGGAATGACACTCATTCCTCATCATTATTCTCCTAATGCTTGTGAATTTACATGCCCCTTGTGCACTGGTCAATGTGTAGTACGCGAGACGCGGTTTCCACAAATTTGTTGGATATTGGGAATTTTCAGTAAAATCCCTATGCGTCTGCCATGCCCTATTCGAATAGTTATGCCTGATTATTGGAGGCAAAGTGATATAACCTCCGTGTGCTACGCACACTGCTCTATCACGGACAATCCTTTTTACGCGATCCGGAGTATTATGATTCCGATGTCACACGATGTAAGGTTGGCGACAGCTCAAAGGCCCCACCACAGCCACCAACTCGGACGGGTGGGCTAATACCTCCCCGAGCCCATGCCATGTAGTTAGAAACACCGATGTAAAGTATGTAGATAATTAAAATACA
>Ga0307515_10016435_pt1 | contig 13546 bp, 16 predicted proteins | sample 17_EM_MG_FD_194513 | JGI IMG/M metagenome (GOLD analysis project Ga0307515, IMG submission 194513) | Populus trichocarpa ectomycorrhiza microbial communities from riparian zone in the Pacific Northwest, United States - 17_EM | ecosystem: Host-associated > Plants > Roots > Unclassified | place...
TTGTAACTTGCACAAACTGGCTTCCAACCTTAATGACCACTTCAATCTTTCCTTTCGTCTTCGAGAGCCTAGTAATGGGCTGGAAAACATATCGCGTGTCAGTGACAACGCTGATCGTCTCCTTCGGAAGGTGTAATTGACTGAGATGAAAATGTGCTTGGAGGTCTTGTAGACTACCAATCAAATGATAATCCACGTTCTTGGGATGGAAGGCGCTGTTTTCGCTCTTCGCAGAAAGGCGTAGAATCCGACGAAAGCATTTCCTGAACATCAAATTAATATTCGCGCGAATGAAAGATGTCAAACACCTTGCTCACCTGAAAGCGCTGTTCATGTTGTATACATAGACTCTCGACAACTGCTTTGACAGTTCTGACGGAGTCAAGAGGTCTAATTTTCGGAATAGTGCATCCTGAGGTTCATTTTGGCCATTGTAGCACGTCGCATCGATCAGAATACCAAATGGCCGGTGCCACATACGGCTTGCAATCTGCGAGGATTAGCGTATGAGACTGATTCCCAAAATCAACGAAAGGTTACCTTCAGATATCCAAAAAGGAGAAGTTCATAGTCTGCAGATTCCGTGTCAATGTTTCGCAGTATGATACAGATCATCGGCAAGCCGTCCTATATCAGGTCAGAAAAGAACCTCAAAAATGACAAGCAGATGTACCTTGCTTTCACCACCATCATAAACGGCGCGGGTTGAAACGAGAGATTCCGTATTTCGACCGGCGTTGCGGAGCATGAAATGCTGAAAACGTGAATAAGAGGGAGGGCTGTTTGATGAAATAGCAGGTCGATTCCAGGAGACATCCATGGGCGGAGGACCAAGGTTAGTAATAAGCTTGCGAAGGGCCTCCAGGATCGGAATCTGACTGTTGGTGACTTCTACAATGGAGCGAAGCGCACCCTTTCTCTCTCTCAGGACAATCTTTTGACGGACATGGTCCCAGTGGTCGTACAGGAATCGATGCAGAGCAACGCAAGAACCAAAATCAAAAGACTCGGATTCAATGGCGGGATCAGGTACGTTTGGTGGAACCTATTTTAGTTAGATGCAAACACAACCAAGAGAAAAAGAGAGAAACAAACCGATATTTCTCGCAGGAATGTGGTGACGCGATAGATGTTCTGGGTCAGAAAGTCATTCAGAGGGAACATGTAAGGCTCCTTTGCGCCAAAGAGCACATTATTTGCCAGATTTTGAACCACCTTGGCAATGAGAAGTAGGCCACGACGCATTTCCTTGGAAGGGGCAGATGCAATGAGTCCTTCAGCATCCGGTGCTACGATAGCAGGACAGAAGAACCGGAGGAAAATAAAGGCCCCCACTGCCGTGAACTTGGCTTCCGGGAACCGCTTCATCACAGCGGTAGAGATCTGCAAACCTGTTAGCGCTCAAGCACGAAGTTTGATGACAACAGGAAACTCACGATACTACATATTTTCCGAAAGGAAACAGGGATCTGCGCCGCAGAATTGCAAATATCATCGATGAAGACTTTCGTCACCACACGAAGCTGAAGAGCATTTTTCTGAAGCTCTTCGGCGGATGTGGTTCGTGCAGGATCAAGCTCAAGGTCAAGATCTTTGGATGTGAGTACGAGACGCTCCAAGACTTTTTGTAAGGTCGCTTTGAGATATGCTGCCCCTTTCCACTTCGCGTAAACTGATAGCATTTTGGTTGCCACGCAGTTTTTCCTGAGGAGCTCGGCTTCGTTTTCTTGTCACAATTAGCATCCCCTACAACATCACTAAATCAGGTCTACTCACCTGTCTCTTCAACTTCGTGATCAATCAAAGCCTCTAATAATACGAAGCCGAGCCCTCTAGAATCGAATATATTGAGTAATGATATTGTCATCTCATCCACTTCGGAACTTGGGCAAGCGTCACAAAGTGCAATTGTCAGGGCCATATCATTTGTTAGAAGCTTGGTTTTGGTTAGCGAGGTTCATGATGCTGTCTCAGGCCAGGCTCACCTCGAGAAGCTCGTCATATTTCTCATTGACAGCCGCATCTGATAAATTGTTGAACTCGGTACCCTGGATCAATATATTGCACAACACCTTAACGAAGGCCGTTCTGATATCGAGATCTTCATGGTATCCGATGCCCAGCGAATGCTTGAGACCTACATCGATGTTGGCGCTCAGGAGATTCGAAAGCGCGCTGATGGCCAGTTCGGGAGTTGTCATGGGCTCCTCACTAACTGTGGTCGTCAGTCGTACCTCATTCCTCCCAACATCGGCCGTTTCATAGTTCAGCAAAGAGAGAAATCGATTGAAATACGTGTGGAACATCTGGGACTTGAGGTCACTGGTATCAGCGTCAGTCTGCCCTTCTGCGGGTTGAAGAGGCAGCCGGTATGTCAGATCAGCTAGAGCCTTCAGACATGCTCTATCCAGATCTTTTTGAAGTCTGTGAATCTCGTCAACACGAGCACCGGCGGAGACAACAGCATCCTTTGGAGATCCTGGGCGAGCGATCCAACCAAAGATGACTTCCAGCAACTGATTTCTAATACGAACGTCGTGCCTCAAGTTCAGTAGCTCCTTCTTCTGGGTGACTGTTTCGCACAACTGGCAGATTTTGATCTTGACCCTCAGGATGCTCGCGCTTTCTGCCATCTCATCCAGGAATTTGGCGAAGTTCAGCGTAAGGGCACCCACATCAATAGATAACGCGGCTCCTGTCTCCGCTGGGCCACCAAGTCTCTCCACAATGCTCTTCAAAAGAGCGGCTGCCTGTTCAGCAAAGGTGACACGGGATTCGATGGACGATGAGGTAGAAGTCCTGGGGCTGTCAAACAAAACTCCGAGTTCTGATTCAAGGGCCTCAAACAGCGGTAGGCACAGTGACGGAGACAGCTCTGTAGAAAGGGTTTCTCTAGTGGCCTCTCGTATCCTGACGTTGTTGCTTGCCAATAGTTGAATGCTTTGCTTCATGTATCTAACAAGGATGGTATCATCGTAGCTACCAGGTGAGAGTCTGTCGATCCATCTAAGACCAGCCAAGCCAGGCTCTTCAGGAGCAAGAGCTTGATTTGAAATGCAAGAGCCTCCGAGCGAAGCAAGAAAGCCAGAGTAATTACGCCACTCGACAAGCGATCTTTCGTCGAGCGTATCGGCGGAACGAGAGAATATTTGTTTCGACAATTTGAGCCAATCGTCGAAGACGGTCTCCCAAGCAGTCAGAATGCCAGCGGTAGGAAGTTGCATCTGCCTTAGCAAGCCTCGAACCCGCTTCTGAAACGCCACAAGCCCAGTAAACCGGAACTCTCTTGTTGAAATTTCAAGATATATGTCCATATTGCGAAGAGTGGGGATTAGTCCCTTATTGGTTTCGGTTGACTCACTCACGAGGCGAGCCTCTTCGCAGAAAAGCGATATGCATTTGGTGACCACTTGGCATACCGAAATGTCCGTGGAACAGAGCGACACCAAAAATGCAGTCTCGAGTTTGGTACATGCAGCTGCGCGCTCGGGCATGTCTTCAGTGATCTCTGTTAATTCCTGCGTTCCAAGTCAGTATCCTAGCATGCATTTTCCTTTGTAAAGCGATCTGAATTGTTGTGTAGGAGAGTGGGGAATAAGGAATCACTGACAGCCACTGTCCTCAAAAGCGCCAACCGCGATTCTAAGTAATCATGGATAAAACTAAGGGTTGGCTTTTCGTCTTCGCTCAGATTGATCAATTTTTCGCAGACAGTTATAAGCACGATCGAACTATGTGATGCATCTAGGCATTAGCAAAATTCGCTTACTGGAAGATGACACAGATTATATGCAATACGGAGGAAGATTATACCAAGAAGATCGCGCCTAGGTTCGAAGTTGTTGCCGTGGCGTATGACTTTCTTGCGCTTTCTTGTGTTCCTTCAAGGACCTTTGGGAAATGCTCGAAGATTTGTGCTTGAAATCAAGATGGACCATTGACTGAAATATTTTGGACTTACGTGGATTTCCAGAAGTTATACTTTGAAGGTCGAGGACCTAGACTCTGGCCTTTTTGTAATAATGGACCAGAGCATTCGGTCATGATTTTGCGAGCAACCGCATTGGTGAGAAATCTGATCCGATCGTCGTCTGTGATCAGATACGTTGTGAATGATGCGAATATGTCCTCATAGAAAAGGATAAAATCATCGCTATCATTTGGTGCGCCGTTGAAGAGGGTGAGTGGAGACGCATCTAAGAACGCGAGAATACTGTAGATCATGTCTGTGGAGCTGGCCATCTGAAGTGGCTTAAGGAGTGTAAATTGTTCATCAGGGTAGGAGTTCCGCCGCTCTGAAGAAGTGGCCTATTTAAAGTGAGCAGAATTCCGGTAGGTGACTCAAGACATACCTTTAGCTGCGCTCGGACAAACTCTGCGACCTTGGCAAATAATGGTTGATACTCCCCAGCATTAGATTGCCTAGCAAAGTGAGAGCACGATGAGATGACAGCGATTTTGAAGTCTTGCGGTGCGCTGGGAGCCAAACAAAGGGGTGCTAAGCTTTCCACACATGCTTCAAAGTTGAGATGGGCTAGACTGACGAAAGCCGCCGTCATGAGAGCACTGTCAATGTTCGATGTATCCATTCCGGGGGTATATCTCCTGAAAACGGCTTCCCTCACCTCTTCTTGCACATCCAGAGCGAAGCTAAGAAGCGCTGCATCGCTGTCGAGGGGAAAGTGCCTGGCAGCTCGTAGAACAGAAGTCAAACAGTAGATAGCTGTTTCATTCCTGTTCCTCAAAGATTTCCTCAGCATCTCTAGAAACGAAACCTTTTTAGAGATACTGCTACTCTTGACGTCTCGCATGTTGCTTGCAACCTCGAAGACGTCAGGTAACAAAAAGAGTAAGGAGGTTTGGAAGGGGAATAGAAGGGCCTTTCTTCTCCCTCCATCAAACATAGTATTGGTCATATCGAACAATGTTTCAGCACCGCCATCCAATCTTTTATGCAGCGAGTGAAGATCTATAAACTCTTCAGGGTTGCGTTCAAGCCACCTGGTGATCAATAAGGGCAACACTATTGCAACCGTGGTCTGAAACGCTTTGCGAAGATGCAGGAAACTGCCACATAGCTCTTGAATGACCACACTCAATTTGCGACTGTCGACCCAGAAAGATGAGATGAGCCGAAGAGTGATCAGTGCGCTCCTATCGTCGTCATTCATAACGTTTGACTGAACTAGGCTTCCTGCTGGTTGGTGGGCCGCCTGTTGGAGAGAGGTCTTCAAGTAATCGAGGACTCGAGCCCAATTCGAACAAGAGACGTACTCCAGGATCCCCCTAGTATACGCTTCGAGAGCTTCGGATTTATCGAGGAGCAGCTTGGAGACATCAGCCCCATTGAGATGCCCACTTACAGAAGTCGTGCTCTCAAGTCCTAATCGATCGCCCCCGGGGATTCCTTTGAATGCATCGTCCAGGATATTGGAGGCAGGAAGGACGTAACTTTCGGAAACCGGCCTGGAAAACAACTTGATGGCGTCGATCAACCTCTTCACCACGTCATCAGTCAAAGGTTCTGGTGCAGTGTTCCGTGCAAGGAGTTTGTTTCGCGACGCTCGCCTCTTCTGACCATAGTGTGCATCTGGGGCCACGGTCTTCTTTGACGAGTCCTCCGACCCAGAGCTTTCAGAATCGGAGCTCTGCACATGGTGTCGCCCTTTGCCAAGCCTCGAGGCATTCACGCTCGCCCAATGCGTAGAACAGCACTCTGCAAGAAGTTCCACGACATGTATCTCAGAGTGTAGAACATGAATCGGATGCGACTGAACGCCTTTATAGGGCTTGGCTAGATCTTCGAGCAATTGAACAAGTGTTTCGACCACAATCCCAATGCAGGAAGCGCTAACGCCAACCAGAGTTGCGCGGGTGAGGACGACAATTTCATCGCGGTTGAAATCATTCAAGGGAGAGCCGGTACGGTGGGGTAACTGAATATGTAACGCATTAGCATTGGAAGGCTTGGGTGGACGAGGGAAGCGTGCTCTTGTTGTAAGCCGATCCACCAGAGTGACGACCAGGCTCGAGTCTCCATTCATGACTGGAAAAGGGATCTGGCCGTTCTGCCAACCCTCTCAGAGACTGCCGGACATGCGGGTGTTCTTTTACTCATATGGATCTGTTCTCGACTGTACCCGATGTCAGGGGCTTATGCTGGAATCCTTTTGGGGAGGTCTTGGGCATAGCCTGCGGCTACCTGAGAGCGTGGCCGGGTTAGTTGTAGGCCATCGCAAAAGCTATTCTCTTCGGCGTGCTCGTCGTGGTGGATTTGAACATTTGGACTCAAACGTCGAGGCACACAAGACGGGACCTGTCTCGCGTGTGCAGGTGTGGGGTGCAAGACCCCTGTCTCAGTCGCTCCGGGGGTTTCACGGCCGGAGAAACACAGCAGCATAAAATACGTACCTTAGAAGCTCACTACAGTAATGTATAAGGGAACCTCGAGGTGAGATTCTTGGACAATGAGGCGGGCGGGTTTTCAATACTTCAATTTTTTTTGTCTTTTCTGAATTTTCAGTCCGACTATTCTACAATGATATGCACAGTGCAAGGATGTGATAATAAATCCGCCATTCGCAACGCCCTGTCTTAGCCAGTTTTGTAATAGCAAATATCGAACATTGGCTCAACGGCCACGATACTGTCCGCGGTATGAGTCTCGTTGTGCTCTGTATGAATCTCCATTTTCTCCTCTATATGAGTCCCCTGATCGTCGACGGTCATCACCATATCCCAGTGGACCTCGGCCCGGCGCGTCATAGCCATGAGACTGGGGTTGTGGGTAGCCTGGGGGCGGTTGCGCCTGTCCTCTTCCATAAGATCCATAGGTGCCAGGAGGTGGTGGGGGAGGGCCACGCGCAAAACCACCAGTGCCTGGAGGAGGTGGCTGCCAGCCAGGAGGGACAGGGAAGGGATTTTGATTGTAACCATTTTGAGAGCCCCGCGGTTGTTGTTGGGATGAATATTGGCTCGACGATGCATAGTTGAACGAGTTGCGGCCACGACCATCCCCTTGCAGTGGAACACCACCGTGCTGACGACCACTTCTTGCTGCTTTCCCCTTCGTCGTCTCGATGTCACTCGCCGTCAGCGCTGGAGGCGGAAATGTAATGCCCTTGAGTAGCATAGACTTGTGAATAAAGTTCGACTTTGGCATCTCATAATGGACGCTGTGATGATCCCGTTAGCAGATGCTGGGCCGTGAACGAAGTAAGGGCTACTTTACCTGATGGAGCGATCATCATCCAAACTGGGCATCAACCCACTGGTAAGAGGGAAAGCTAAGGAGCCGTGCGGGAGATGTGCTTCGTTCTTGGTAACTCTACCTGTAAGACCTTGGCTGACTCTGGGGTTTAATTTGAAATGAGGGTCTCCTTGTTTCTTTGAATAGAAGTTCGTGGCAATTTCACTATAAAGTGCCTCGTGCGCTTCAGCAACAAGAAGGACATCTTTGCCCACGCCATTACGGGCTGCGACGTCTGGTGCCAATAACGGGTATTTCTTTGCCATTGCGTCGAGCAAACGTTTCGAGTCGATGAATGGCAGAAGAGCAACACCTTGCCAGGCAAACTTTTTTCCGTTAAGATCGACGATGAAATCTTCAGGGTAGAAATCAATAATTTCGCTGTCAGGGTTGGTCATAAGGTCGTGGAAAACTTCTGGAATGGCCTGTCTGGAAGCCGCTGGGAGGACACCCATCAGTTGTTCGAAAGGCTTGAAGATCTTCCCCTTCTCGAAAGAGATCTTCATTTCCGCAATATTGTTGAAGTCTGCAGCAAAGGGGGCGTAGTGATATGGGTAGTACCAATCCCATGATGGGCAGCCTTGAAAGTAGTAGAGCAACACCCAAGCGAGTCCCTCAACATAAGCTCTGGCGACTTTGTGGCGAAATTCGACGTCTTTGGGGTCAACATGAAACTTTTGCTCGTAGTACCTGTCGGCATAACCTTCGTCCCATAGTCGTACGGTATCAACTGGAGGCTCATCGCTTGGAGTCTGTGGTGTACCAGGCAGTGGTGTGTTGCGTCCCGGAGTGCTGCTGTCGTCGTCCTCTAAGAATTCCGCCTTTCGCTTTCCCAATGCTGAGGCAGGTGATTCAGTAAAGCTGTCGTCATTGGCTCCCTCCATGTTGTCCTCCGCTGATGATTTCCCATTGATTTGACTCTTCAGAGCTGCCGCAGCACTCTTGTTTGCGAGATTCGCCTTGTAAATAGCGCCTCGGTTGACAACCATATCGTGGGTCATTGTCTTTGCTTCCTTGGTGATGTTGCCCGGAGCAAACAATGGTAGACCGACAGGACCATCTTCTTTGGGCGGCCTGTTGTTCTGTCTCCCGTTGGACGGAGAGTCCTGGTATGCACCCCCGCGACCTCCTCGGCCACCACGACCACTGTCTTGTAGCTTGCGGCGCTTTGCGTTAGCTTCTCGTTTATCTTCCGTCTGCTTTCTTCGACGAAAAATCGCATCTTCTTGCTTGGCTAAGCCATCAAGAATGAACTGGGCTCTCTCAAGGTCAACGTGGCCATCCTTGGTGAGGTAGCCTCCCATGAAAGGTATATTATCACGCCAAATGGCAATGAGTGTGTCAATTCCGTTCTCTCGAATCTCGAGACTAGGAAGATGTGGAAGAAAGTCATTTCCGACAAAGAAACACATGAAAACCCAATCGTCAATGGCCCTTTCTAGATCGAATCTGAAAGGCTGGCTTGGAACATATAGCTCGGCTGCCAGGTATTCTCTAAGAATGGAGACGTGGAGCCAGATGAAAGGCTTGAGTGGCGGTGCACTATCCTTTTCATCGTACTCTCCATCCTTTACCTTTGCTTGGCCGGTACATTCTCTTGCCTCATGTCCAGCCTGGCCACACAAACGGCAAACCCGAGGTTTTGAATCTTGGGCGAACACATCTTCTCGAAGAACACGGAAATGAGGTTCGTGAGTACCTAAGCCTAACATGATCAAGTCGGCATCTAAGCCATAGATTACATGTCTAGTATTTGGATCATGCTCGGGCGAAGATCGTTGAGATCTGATGAACTCCATGATTTTGTGTTCTCCCTCGCCGGGGACTGTTGAGTCAGAGATGATGACTTTCATCTTTGCCCAAGCGGGATCGGTATTCAGCTTGTAGGCGATCCAGTATCGCAGACTTGCAGCCAGGATGTCCATGAAGGGTGTGCCTGGCGTGATTTCATTCGAGTCCCAGGCTTTCTTGACTTCTGGTTCTTCGATATGGCCGCCTTGCGACTTCAACATCTTCAGCAACTCAATCTTGTCTTCTTCTTTCTCCTTTGCTTCTTGTGCAGAACGGAACCGTCGAGAACGCTGTTGGTTCATCTTGGCGCGTGGAGCGACACCATCGATAGCTATCATCAGTAATTTTCTGGGGCGGACCATGTTAACGACGCGATCGGTGTATTTGAAAATGGCCATCATCATCTCTTCTTCGTCTTTGGGGGCGGGCCTGTCTTCGGGGTGGGAGCAGGGATGGACGATGCCGTTCATATCAAGGTACAAGTTGTCGAACTCCTCCCCATTGGGATTCGGTCCTCTGGTGTCGATTGGAATTTCTTGGCCGTCGATCTCTCGAGCCTGCTCTTCGATGACAGGGCTTATGATTTTTGGCTGAATGCGTTAACTTTGCAAGTTGGTACTGTGAGAATGGAGCAGACTTACATATTTCTGGCTAAGCCAGCGAAACAAGGCTATAGATTGACAGGGTCAGTAGTCTTTCGTCAAGAGCAGATGAAAGTATGGCGTACCTGGGACACCCATGATGGTCTGCGCTGGGTCTTGAGTTGAATAGGCAGGCTGTAGGCTGCAGGTTCTCTAACGAAATAACAGTCGTACACTGCCTTGTTGGTGGACCAACGGACAAAGATGAGTGGGCTGCTACGATCGCAATATTATACCGCATGGGCGGCTTCTGTGTTCTGGAATGTGAATCGATGTTGGGTTAATGGTCACTGAAAGAAAGGCGAATGAGCTTTGAAGGCAAAAGCGAGGCTCGTTCCGCTGGAAATACACACGAGTCTAACCTTGTTGGGACTAGACTAGTTGGAGCACAACACTTTTGAAGTTAATCGTATGCGACTAGATTATATCGTTATGCATTTATGTCTCTGAAATTCAAATGAGGCGGCGATCTCTGTTTTGTCCATTAGCTCCTAAGTTTGTGTTGCCAGATTCTGTTTTTGCTTGGACATCCTCAACTATGGAATAAAATTATCCAGGGCCACGAAAGCAACTTCAACACCATTCGTACATTCCAAGTCGACCTTCTTCCACCCACAAACTATGACTCGACACCAATGGCAAAAGCTTTACACGCCGTAGGAAGCCATGTTTGCTATCTCGGGAAAGCCGGCGCAGCAGTCGGTGGGAGATACGATCCAGGTGAATTTCTAAGTCCTAGAGACCTCAACGCTCACAGTCTGACACAACACCAGGTGCTTGCTGGGCGACTGGGGACTGCTCAGTTACTCGAAGATAGGAGGGCCTCTATCGCTGGCATTCGTAGTCTTGCTAAACAATACCCCGCCTCAGGAAAGTTACGATCCAGCAACGGTTGTGGACCGAATTTATTGGACCCGCTAACTTTGAAAGCAGTCGCCTCAAGTGCCTTGAGAGGACTGATAGCAGGTTTGAGTAAAGATGGCGAAGATGTCGACACAGTCAAAGTCACCTTGGAGACACTATTAATGCTCTTCAACCCCGACGAGAACAGCCCTGAGGCATCGGAAGAATTGGCACTTTGGATCGCGGACGAGTTCACACAACGTCAGGAAAACATCAACCTGTTGTTAGATTTCTTAGACACAAACGACTTTTATTCCCGCCTTTACTCGTTGCAACTCCTCTCTGCTATACTATCTTCTCGAACCGAACGAACAGAAGAATGTATTTTTACGGCACCTTTAGGAATATCCAGGCTCGTGGCGGTGTTGGACGACAAGAGAGATGCTATACGAAATGAGGGTCTGAGTTTGCTTACATACCTCACCCCTAGCTCTACAGAATTGCAGAAACGGGTTGCTTTTGAAGATGCCTTCGAAAGAATCTTCAATATCATTAAGTCCGAGGGGTCTCTCTTACACGGCGACAGGATAGTGGAAGACTGTCTAATTCTTCTCGCCAATCTCCTGCGATTCAATGTGTCCAATCAGTCATTCTTCAGAGAAGCGGGTTGTGTGCCCAGGGTCGCACGACTGCTAAACGACACGCTCAGAGAGCAGGGCAGTGAACCTGAAGTTGCCGAGTGGGCGAAGCTCCAGAGGAACAGGAATATTTACGCATTGTTGGCTGTGTTAAGATTGTTCCTTGTTACAGGTGGAGTTGGTACCCAAGCCAATCAAGCGTCATTCTGGCAACATGGTGTCTTGAATCAGGTCCTTCAATTGGCTTTCAACCGCGCGACGGAGATGCAAATCAAAGCCGAGGTATGCACAAAAAATTGTTGGGGACGAAATGTTCTAGTTGCTCATTCTGTAATAGGCTTTGACAACGTGCGCGGACTTGATTCGGGGCAATCCGAGTATTCAAGAGCAATTCGCACAGCTCAAGGTCACCTCAGTGCTTGACGAGCCTCTTGATGAAGGAAACCAGGCTGTTCAACAGAGTGGAATTCCACAAGTCTATGTGATCGACGGACTCCTTGACCTCACCCTGAGCGTTCCATTATTGACCGCGTTCGATTCACGCCTTGCGGCTTGCGAGTGTATCAAAGCCTATTTCTACAATCATCCCGTGATTCGAAAGCACTTTTTGCGCCGCGCAATCGAGGGCCACACTTCTGGCGCAGATGAGACTGCAAATGTGCTAACAACTCTTTTACAGCCACTGGACAGTCAAGTTTCGGTTGATCCATATCGATCTTGGTTTGCGGCTGTCATTCTATTTCACCTGATATTTGAAGACGCAAATGGGAAGAGTCTAGCTATGAGTGTCACTGAGGGAGATTTGTCACAAGGCGAAGAAGTAGTGACTTGTATTCAAACCTTGACCGAGAACCTTTTGAATGGGATTCAGAAAAACTTTGATGAACGGATACTCGTGGCATATCTCATGCTGCTCTGCGGATGGCTTTTTGAAGATCCCGATGGAGTCAACGACTTTTTGGGCGAGGGCAGCAACATCCAAAGCTTGGTACAAACGGTGTTACGTCCATCTGGCGATGGAGTGACCGTCCAAGGCCTCTGCGCTATGCTGTTAGGGATTGTCTACGAGTTCTCAACTAAAGACTCACCGGTTCCTCGAGCAACGATCCATCCAATTCTTGCCTCGCAAATGGGCCGAGACCAATACATCGACCGCTTGACGAAGTTCCGAAGTCACCCCTTGGTGCGAGATTTTGAGGTTCTGCCTCAAAAACTTAGTGTTGCACCGCCTGGTGGTCTCCCTAATGTCTTTTTTGACAAAACTTTTGTTGATTTTGTCAAGGATAACTTCAGTCGTTTGCTTCGTGCAATTGATCGCGATCCTGGAATGGAGATACCAGTCATTGCAAACGGCGTACAGAAAGGTATTTCTCGCGAAATGGTGGACTCATTGCGATCCCAGCTTGAAGAGAAAGAGAAGGCACTCCAAAAATCCGAAGAGGAACTTCTCTCCCAGAGCCGGCAGCTGGGGCAGGAGCAGGCTGACCACCGAAGGGATAAAGAAACTTCTGCTATGGAGCTTGGAAAGATTAAGCAAGTGAACGAAGCGCTGCACCGTCATCACGAGGACGACATGGCGTACGTGCGACCTGTTTCATCAAGTGCCATGGTGCTGACAAGAAGTAGTAAATTGCATGCTGAACAGAGTCGGATGGCTCAAGATCATCAGAGGCAGCTTGAGCATGTTCAGAAGACCGCGGAAGCCAATGCAGACCGAACACGCAAACGGATGGAGGCTGAGATTGCAGATCTTCGGAGCCACCTCAACAAATTAGAAGCTGATCTTGCAAAGGTAAAGAAGCCCAAAGGTTCTTTGTATACCATTCCTTACATTGCGTAGGCGAACAAAAACCACGTGCAAGATCTCCAAACGGCACATGACGAATACACAGCGGACAAAGCTGAACAAGCAGCTCGTTTGCAGAGGGCAGAAGAGAAAGCCAAAGACTTCGAAAATAGTCGCGAGGCTGCAACCGCAAAGGCCAGAAAGGCTGAAATATCGTTAGCGGAGACGGAAAAGGAAAAACAAGCTGTGCAGGGCGAGCTCGATGACCTCCTCATGGTATTTTCCGATTTAGAGGGCAAGGTGACAAAATACAAGGAAAAATTGAAGGCGCTGGGGGAGGTTATTTCTGACGACGAAGAAGAGGATGAAGATGAGGAAGAGAACGACGTAGACTGAAGGATCGAGGGATCACCAATCTGTAAAACACTTGTCCATATAGCACAGCGAGGCGTCAAGAATAAATACATTTGTTCTATCTTGCTCCCTTTTAGGTGAACAGCGCCTTACAAAATTGAAGCTCCCCAGCCTCCCGCTTATGCAAGGCTGAGACGCCCGATGATTGGCCGATCCCCTGTGACAAACTCACAAAATTTAAGAG
>Ga0307515_10016436_pt1 | contig 13543 bp, 6 predicted proteins | sample 17_EM_MG_FD_194513 | JGI IMG/M metagenome (GOLD analysis project Ga0307515, IMG submission 194513) | Populus trichocarpa ectomycorrhiza microbial communities from riparian zone in the Pacific Northwest, United States - 17_EM | ecosystem: Host-associated > Plants > Roots > Unclassified | place...
TCCGCCTCAGTGAACTCCATCTCATCCATTCCTTCCCCAGTATACCAATGCAAGAAAGCCTTCCTCCTAAACATGGCAGTAAATTGCTCACTAACCCTCCTAAACATCTCCTGTATTAACTAAATATAGCAATCAACAATGTTTTAAAGAAAATAAATTACAAAACTAAATTATCAATCAGCTTAATATTGAAAAAATAAAATCGACAAATAAAAATTTTGAAAAATAAAATAATAAAATAGAAAAACCATGTGGAAAAACACCGTAGCAATCCACAGTATTTTAAAGAAAAAAAATTACAAGCAAAATTTTTAACCAGCTTAATATTAAAAAACTAAAATTGACAAAGATAATTTTGGAAAAAAAATAAAAAAAAAGGGAAAAAAATAAAAAGTGCAAAAAAAATAAAGTTAAAAAAAATAAAGTGAAAAAAAATGAAAAAAGGGAAAAAAATTGAAAAAGTGCAAAAAAAAAAAAGGAAAGAGAAAAGCGTTTTGAATTACTGTTGTAATCCACAGTGATTTTGATGTGGGGAACAATGATTCCCTCACACCATTTAGAGTATTGTTAATATAATAGGGAGGCTAAAACATTAATAAAATCATTTTAGGTGACTGGTGGAAAAAAAAGGTTGATCATCTTTTATATATATATATATATATATAAACAGATCCACGCGTACATGCTTTGTTGTGATTGGCTCTATGGGGTTTTTTATTGGCTTGGGCTTTTCTAATCTCTTTTATTTATCTTTTGGTTTTATTTTTTTAATTTTATTTTTTAATGTGATGTTTTTATTTAAATTTACCCTACAATATTTTTACCTTTTTTATTTATTTTTTTAATCAATTTTATCTTTTAATGGGGAGTTTTTATTTAATTTTATACTTTAGTGCTACATTAATAGTAAATTATTTGTTGTATTTTTTATCATATAATAAAATTAAAAAAATTAATTTGACCCAGTGCATTCCATAACACGAGTCATGAGTTTGACGGGTTGATCAGAATTAACCTGACATGTTTCTTGTTTTTCCTTTGATTTTTTTCTTTGAACCTGCCCAATCGATAAGGTCATGTCAGAACAATTTTTACACGATTTAATTTAATATTAGAGCTAAGCAAAAATTTAAATTGAGAGTTTTCAAGTTTAAAATATTATACCAAGTTTAATAATAATGATAAAAAGTTTTCTATAGTCTGCATCTTATTCTTTTACGTTCCAAATTTTTTTAGTACAACATGCAGGAAATAAACTATTAATAAAACTCTATAAAACGCATAGGAAATCACTATGCATACAAACACAAAAAAATAATTTGTTGCTACCATGAAACTACATTTTTTTCTTTGAAAGAAAAATGCCTTGGGTTGGGGGTATTATAGTCTTTTTATATAATCCATTAGTCATTAGTCATTAGTCATTAAAGTATTGTCCAAGGATATACTCATCTTTTAACTTTTTGGAATAATAAAATTACTAAATTTCTCCCTAAGTATAAAAAAAAAAATAGAGTTGTTGACCAATGGTATTTCTGTTTTTATATTTTTTAAGAAATAGTAACAAGACATTTTGATTTTTAATATGTCTTTACATAGATGAATTTTATTTTTAAAAATAAAATATTTATTTTTAGATAATATTTCTTCTATATGCAGCTTTGGATGATTATTTTTTTCTTTTATTTTATTCAATCAATTTTATATGTGTGTCTATTTCTATTATCGTTTGATTTTAATAAACAAATTCAGTGAACACAACCAAGTAAATATCTCATGTTGCGCGATCAAGTATCTTGATCTATACCTATCTCTTAATTTTTTTTAATTTTATTTTTAGTTGTCGTTAATGATTTTATTTATTTAATTACACAGATGGTTATCCGATTATTTAATTGGTAAACTTTTTAATTTACACTTATAATTTTTTTTATATAAAAACACACATCGAAAAATCTTGCATATCTAATTGTTTTATTGAGAAAAAGAAATATACGATCTATAGTAGAACACGACTAGAATAACTAATTTCAAAAAACAAAACTAAAGGGGGAAGGGAAATTATTGTAACCCAAGACACTTTTCATTGTAATAGTGTAATTACTAAATTGCTCATTTGCCATTAAACCTTTGATCTAGGCATTAGGGTCAAGGTGATCATTTCACCATGACACAACTGTCTTTTGCAAATTATATGAGATTAGATTGATCATTTTGTTTTTTGTTGCACATTAAAATTACTAATTTAACCTTAAAAAAAAAAATATAATGCTTATTACTCAAGGGAGTTTTGGTCTTCTTAATTTTTTTTCTTAATAGTGTAATTAATTTGATGTACTTAAAGAAAAAATCAATATAACTCTCTTATAAGGGCTTTTTTTCTTATCATTTCACATTGATTTTATTGTAAATTTAAAGGTTACTTAAGGATATTATTGTAATTGATATATATTAAATATTATTTTAAAAAAACTCGGTGGCGTGTGCGTAGCATGCACCTACATGTAAATGACCCCTACACTATTTGGACAACACTTTTAGGGCCATCCAGCCACCAATCACTACCTTTTGGGGTGGAGTTTGAAAGCTTTCAATGCCCCCCGCATGATGGGGCGACATGTGTAGCAGAAGTGCCTCTGGTTTGGCACCGATAACCTTTTATTTCTCCCCCTCCTTGTCTCTCTCTTCTTCTAAAAAATAAGCAACAACCCTTTCGAAATTTCAAATAAGCCTCTTCACATTTGGTCCTAATCCTTTTTATTGCTATTTTTTCTAATTTTGAATAAGACATGAAATTACAAATGTTTTTCAATTTCACCCCCTTTTATTTTTTTATCTTTCAAAATTGGTCCCCATTGTTTTTATTTCTATTTTTTTATCTTGAATAAATTATAAATTCTTTAAATTTCACCCCCTTTTATTTTTTTTATCTTTTAAATTTGATTCATTTTCTTTTGACTGCTATTTTTTATATATATTTTTAGGTTGTTTGTTTTTCAATTTTATCCTTCATGAGTTTTTTTTCTATCAAATTTGATCTTTATTCTTTTTGTTTCTATCTTTTTTCCTTGACAAGTTTTTAAATTTGATATTTATTTCCAAATTCATCATTCAAAATTAAATTGGTTGATAATTAGGTTTCTTGATTAAGTCCAGGTCAAGGGTTTCACGAGTTATAAGTTTTAGAGGTTTTATCGAGTTTAGGAAGTTTTCTCGGGTTGATTTGTTTTTCTTTTATTTTTTTTAAAGCTAATATTATTTTTTTATTTTTTTACCCTTTTTGCTTTATTACTTTTTACAAATTGTCTTCTATGATATTAGTCTCAAGCTTATGACTTGAGTCACCAATTTTCAAAGGTTAATGTGGGTTGATTTTTCTTTTGTTATTTTGTTAGATTGATTTATTTCGATTGTATTTTTCAACATTTAATTTATTTGGAATTGGTCTTCCTACCTTTGTTTTTTCTTTTTTTTTCTATTGGGTTATCCCAATCTTGTGCTTATAGTTGTAGGGTTTGCGGATTAACATGAGTTAACCCATATTGTTTTTTGTTGCATGAGATTAGTTTGGGTTCATGACCAGGGTCATTGGTTTAAAGTTTGATGTGCAATGACCTTTTTTGGGTTCTTTTTTTAAATTAATTTATTTCAATTTATTATTCAATATTTAATTTATTGAAAATTAATCTTTGTACTTTTCTCTTTTTTCATTTCTATTGGTTTATCCCGATCCTGTGCTTATGGTTATGAGATTTACGGGTTAACTCATTTTTTTTCCATTGCCTTTTTAAATTAATTTTTTTTTATCCTTCAACATTGAGTTGTTCGATGATTGATCTTCACCTTGGTATCATGATTGGGTTAGAGATTTTGCATCTTGACTTGAGTGGGCTTGAATCGAGATTTTTTGACATTTTTTTAATTATATTTTTTCTTAATTTTCATCTTTCAATATTTTATTTGCTAGAGATTGAGATTTATTTTTTTTTCTTTTCATTTTTATTTTTATGAAGTTATTATGTTTTTATTTGATTTAATAGGAATTGGTCTTCAAAAATTTTTTCTTGTGTTTCTTTTTATAATATTATTTCAATTTTATGTTCATGATCATGAAGTTTGCAAATTAACCGGGTTTAGCTTTTTTAAAAAAAACTTTAGTTTCACCCCGCAACATCGAGTTGTTTCGTATTCCAAGTAGGCTTAAAGCGAATTCTTTTTATTTTATTTTGTTGTTAGTTTTTTACAATTTATTTATTATTGTTATATTTTTTTTATAATCAGAAATAGTTTGATATACTTGAGTGATAAAATTAAATTATGGGGTATAATTGTTGAACTTCAAAATTATTACTAGATAGTATTTGCCACCCTAAATTATTAGATACCGTACTTTCTTTCACATAAAATATGAAAACTACCATCATAACTATAAGTATTTATAGGTTTCATTATCATTATAAGTACCTACGAGTCTCATATTTATGTAAAAAGAGAAATAGTGTACAAAATCCATGCATAAAAACTATTATGATTTAAAAATAAAGTTTCGATTTATTATTTATCCTTTATATATATATATATAAAAACATTTAATTTGTTTTCTTATACTTAAATATCTACACTTAAAGTTGAAATGTGCCCTTGACATTTGACAATATACTCTATACTCCCTACAAGGATACATAAGCATGCAAAAACCTCCCCCAAAAATCCTAGTGAAAAGAAATGCCCTCTCCCTCTCCCACTCCCTTCTTCTCCTTCCTCTTTCCCTCTTGACAAATTTCAATGGCCTTTCAATCCGATCACCAAACCCCACAGTCCATAAACTCACAAACCCTATACTACAAATCCCTCACTTCACTTTCCCTCCAAATCCCTCCAACCCCATCATCCTTCCTCCCTCTCCCTCCTTCTCTCCCTCCTTCAAAACTCATCCCCAAAACCCGTTTCCTCATCGACGGATTCCGCTTTTCCTCCCCTTCCATTACTGCCTACTTCCTCTCCCACTTCCATTCTGACCATTACACTGGTCTTTCCTCTCATTGGTCTCAAGGTATCATTTTTTGTTCCCCAATCACTACCTCTCTTGTTACTAGTATCCTTAATGTCCCTGAATGTTTTGTCTTTTCGCTTCCTCTGAATCGTGCTGTTGATATTGATGGTGTTGAAGTTAGTTTAGTTGATGCTAATCACTGTCCTGGCGCTGTTCAGTTCTTGTTGAAAGTGCCCATTTGTAAGAATTTAGATAATTTTGAGTTGTATGTTCATACTGGTGATTTTAGGTACTCTTGTGAGATGAAAGATGATGTTTTTTTGAGAGGTTTTGTGGGGTGTAATACGGTTTTTTTGGATACTACTTATTGTAATCCGAAATTTGTGTTTCCTTTACAAGAGGAGTCGGTTGATTATGTTGTTAGTGCGATTGAGAAGATAGGAGGAGAGGGGTTCAGTGGGGGTTTGGAGAAGAGGGTTCTGTTCCTCGTGGCTACTTATGTGGTGGGGAAAGAAAAGATTTTGATTGAGATTGCACGGAGGTGTAATAGGAAGGTCTATGTGGATGCCAGGAAAATGGAGGTTTTGAGGGTTTTGGGGTGCGGGGAGAGTGGGGTGTTTACAGAGGATGAGAATGAGAGTGATGTGCATGTTGTTGGCTGGAATGTCTTGGGGGAAACTTGGCCTTATTTTCGGCCGAATTTTGTGAAAATGAAGGAAATTATGGTGGAAAGAGGTTACAATAAGGTTGTGGGGTTTGTGCCAACTGGGTGGACATACGAAGTGAAACGTAATAAGTTTGCAGTGAGATCAAAGGATTCATGTGAGATTCATCTTGTGCCATATAGTGAGCATTCAAATTACAATGAACTCAGGGAGTATGTGAAGTTTTTGAGACCTAAACGTGTCATTCCTACTGTTGGTGTGGATGTTGAAAAACTCGATAGTAAACATGCTGCTAAAATGCAGAAGCATTTTGCAGGGTTAGTTGACGAGATGGCTAATAAGAAGGAATTTTTAATGGGTTTTCTTCGTGGGTCGTCTGAGAATGATAAGAAGGTTGAAATGGATGCTGTCTCAGGCTTGAACGAGGGGCTGGCGCAGGAGAAAGAGTTAGTGGAGTCAGTTGAAATGAAAGCCCATGAGAATAATGACACTGTTGCTTGTCTCAACTCCTCATCTATACTGCAAGAATCTCCTACACACAATTTAAGCATGCTAAATGATGAGGAAAGAGATAAACTCGTTCATGAATTGAGTGATTGTTTGCCCACATGGGTTACCCGAGACCAAATGTTAGATTTAATCAGCACTCATGGGAGGAATATTGTTGAAGCAGTTTCTAGCTTTTATGAACGTGAAATGGAATTCCATGATCAAGTAATTTCTTGTAGAGTAACTGTTTCTTCATCTGAGACAGTTCCATTATATGACTCTGAATCACCTTCAAAACCAGCTTCTATTAATACTGATAGTCGAAGTATGGGTTTTCTGTCAGGTCAAAACTACAAGTCACCTAGCAAGAATCCTAAACTAAAGGGTGGTAATTCTCCTGGAAAAAGGAAGAGGAGCGTTGGCAATAAGCCTGGCAAGAAATCAAAAATTAATTCAAAGCTGGAATCTGGCTTGTCGAAGCAATCCACCATTACTAAGTTTTTCAATAAAGTTTTGCCTGATGCTTCTCAAGTTAGTGTGGTTGCATCTATATCTGAGCAATGCCCTGGAGATGAAAATTTGTTGCAAAATGATGATGTTACAGAGTCATACAGGGAGGAGGTAGATCAGTTTATTCAGATAATTGATGGCAATGAGTCAACAAGAAGTTATGCTGCCACCATCCTCAAGAAGACAGAAGGAGATATTAACAAGGCTCTGGACATGCATTATGGTGATCCCATGGGTAACCTTGGCAAGAGTATAGAGGCTTTGGTGGTTTCTGGCAATATGGTTGAGCGCCAGTGCGAAACTGGCTCCTCTTCTGCCAGGGAGAAAGAATTGTTTGGAGAAATAGAAAATATGGTTGATCTATCCGTTCAGGGATCATTAATAAAAAACGTGGATGCAACTCTTGTATCACTACCAACAGAAAAATATAATCCCATAGAGCATGGTTTGTCTCTTCACTTTTGAAGTTGATTAACTTACTGGTATTCTCACATTCTCTCTATGTTGCATTAAGTTCTGAAGTTACGCAGCATGCTGGAATGGTGGACAACCTGCACCATATATCCATCTTGCACGTGCTTTTGACCTGGTCGAGGCAGAAAAAGGAAAGATCAAAGTTACTTCGTTATTGTGCAATATGTTTAGAAGGTTTCCTCATAGGCTACCCTTTTTCTTTATTCATAAAATTAAGGGATGCATTATGGTAATACTTAGCTCAGCGGGAAGTGTCGCTTGCAATTTTTGTGTCATGCAGTTTGCTGGCATTGTCTCCTGAGGATGTGCTGCCTGCTGCCTATCTGTGCACAAATAAGATTGCTGCTGACCATGAAAATGTGGTTAGTGGTCTTCTTTCTTGAATTTTGTGTTTGCTTTTATCAGTCATGGGATTTAATTACATTCCATCCTCTTTAGGTCTTGCAATTATTCCCATAACTTGTGGAACATTTTATTTCTGGCATTGAATGATCTCCAGATTATGAATTTCACATATATGTTTTCTGGGTCAAATATTTGGAATATACATATGCTATGTAATAGCATTATATTCATGTTCTATTTGCTAGGAGATATGGACATGTTTCTTCTCTTCTGAGAATGAGATATGGACTTACTTGCTCACATATGGTTTAATAGTATGAACTTTTTATGTTTTCGTAATTGAGCTAGCATCAGTAATTCTTTTTTCACCATGTGTTTCTCAGTTGCCTATAATTCAACTGAATCTTGGTCCAGTCCAAAAGCTAAGCCTTGGTCTTAAAGTAGTTGGGTTCAGTTGCATGGATCCATTTTTCCCCATTCTTTTGTCAGGGCTAAACCAAACCTTCTGTAATTAATAAATCTTTTTATCACTTGGCTCACGTCTTGCTTCATTTAATTCTCCTACCTCTCATATGCTCTGCTTCCCAGTTGCATGTTTTTACTGAAATGCAATTGGAGATGCTTTATAACTCCAGGGTTGAGGGCTTGGTGATTTTCTCTGAAATAGAAGAAAGAAAGACGTACCAATGAGCCTCGAATTTTTCAGGAACTAAACATAGGTGGAACCTTGGTTACATCGGCTTTGGAAGAGGCATGTGGAACAAACCGGTCTAAAATAAGGGAAATGTACAATAGTATGGGGGATCTTGGTAGGAAAAAAAATCCCTCAATCTTTGATCTATTATGAATTTTTTTATTAGTTTTATTTTCCTGCTAGTTTTTTTCCATTCAGTATGGCCTGATGAACAAATATATTGTTTGTGGTTAAAGGTGACGTTGCTCAAGTATGCCGACAAACACAGACATTACTGGCTCCTCCTCCTCCCCTTCTTATTAAAGATGTATTTTCTGCGCTGCAGAAGATAAGGTATGGCCAGTGTTTGTGATTTAAGATAGAACTGCAACTTTAATGGGATTGTTGGGATGGCTATGAGGATTGTTTTCTGATGTCCTAATTGAACATGTCCGGGATATGTTTTCTGGTGATGACACTCATTAACAGAAGTGAACTCAGCTTTAGGAGGCAAGAATCAGGCAAATTTCTTACTAGTAAAGGTCTTTTTTTGTTGATAAATTTTGAGGGGACTGTTAAAGCTTTAATGGGCTCAGGCAGTCAAGTATCATCTTTACTTTTTTCTCTCTTTTGTGATATTGTAGCAGATATCACTAGACAATCTACTGGTGCAAAGTCATAGAAGGAGATCATTACCAATTCCAAATAAGATTGCAAAAACAAAATTTTTCTGTGGATTCTAGTGGCTGCTGGATGAAGGATTGCATCCTTAATGATCTATTGTTCTGATCCATGCTGGAATTGCCTAGAAGTTGAACAATCTTACACTGGAAGTAACTGATTATGTTTGCAGCTTCTTTGTCTAAAAGTTAGAAATTAAATAATCGCACAATTATGTTTACTTCTTCTAATTTTAAATTCCTAGATGATTAGAGTAATATGAAAAAGAGTGTGATGATCCATATATATCTAACCTATCACATAGTTTACAGGGAAGCTCATTGTCACGCAAGTCATTAGCTTCATTCACATTTTTCTCATGTAAGATTCTCCAGTGTACAAACAGGTAGTGGAAGTACTGGTCGAAAGAAGAGCCTCATTGTGAATCTTATGCGTTCTTGTAGGGAGAAGGAGATGAAGTTTATTGTCAGAACTTTGGTAAGAGTCCTGCACAACCTTTCAGGATTATGACCATAGTAGGTATTCTATAATCATTTTATTATTCAAGTAGATAAGCTACTGGTCTTTGCTGCTCTTATCAAACAACATAAGGAGACAAATGTTTTAGGGACTTTGATAATTGCTGATTTACCTAATCTAGCTGTGGATTTGAAAAGGTGACAGGATGATTTTACTCCTGAAATCCTAGTTCAGTTTAATAATCTTTTTCACATGGATCTGTACTTGCATCCCGTTGTCTATCTTTATGCATTGAGTTTTCCCTATCCATGCATTTCTTTTAGGAAGGAAGATGAATGCATTGATAATATTATCATGCTTTTCTTCTAATCCATCTTAATTGTTATTCTTTCTGGACTCTGTTGTGCCCTTTGGTTATTTTGTAAGGGTTATTGACTACTCGTGCACACCACAGAATTTAAGATCTCATTTTTTACATAGTAAGGCCAGGGAAATTTGCATCTTGTACTCTCTTTTTGGCTGTCTTGTGATCTGAGCATTTAATTCTAGGAGTTGATTTTCATAATTTGTTGTTTTACTTGTCTTTCTCCATAAGTTCTTGTGATGGAATCAACCAAATAAAACTCAATTTGGAAATCTTCTGCAGTAGCACTTCAATCATATTGTCTTTGTTAGTCAATTTAAAACCATTCATATGATTTGATTGAGGTTAGTTTCTGGTATCAGTAATCTATTTAACTTTCTCTGAAGGTAATTGTACTCTTGTAATTTCTGGATTTGATGGAAAGAGATTTTAGCAACTGTCCTTAAGCTGGCAATTTATTGCTATATTGAGTCTATTTCCCTACGAAATAGTCAATCCCCCACCCCCCTCTTGGGAGCCTTACACTACCTGGGATTTGGGTTATTAATAGCCGACATACAGAAAAAGTTTCCATTTATATAAAGAAAAGATGGAAGTCTGTTGAAAAATATCAGTAGTTGATCAACTTAAATAAAAAGAGAATGATAAGAAAAAAATTGCAGCTTTGTTGTTTAGTTGCTTGTGATCAGGACCGGATTTCTTTCCTTGGACATACTGATTGTCATTCTTATATTTATACATGTATAGCCCATTTATCTCTTATTCTAAATTCATAGAGATATGAAAGGCAAATATTGAAATAATTTTTAAATATCTGCTGTGCTGTAGTTTTTTTATTTTTCTTGCTATATGAACAGGTAAGGAATTTACGGATTGGAGCAATGATGAGAACTATCCTACCTGCTTTAGCTCAAGCTGTTGCTTTGAATTCCTTTTCTTCTGATGAATGTAAAGCTGAGAATGTGAAGGAGAAACTTCAGGTTTGGTTTCTAATTTTTATTACCCTGATGCTTGATAACAACATTTTTCTTTTCTTTTCTTTTTTCCCCGTTTGCTTTACTTGATTTAGCTGTATTATATTAAAGTAATGTATTATTTTTATGCAGTAAATGGTAGGTTGAGTGATTTCTGACCACTCATGTACCTTGATGCTAAATGAACTTTTGTCCACTTTCTATGAAAAGTTCAACTTACATTTCTATACACATTGATGTTGGTGTTCTGTATTTAAATTGTTAATCCAATATTTCTGTTACTGTTAGTACATTTCCACAGCAGTGGTTGAAGCTTATAACATCCTTCCTACTCTGGTAAGTTGCTTGTATTTGACTCAGTCATTTTCCTTTTTTGATGTTTTCAATGTGTTCTTCTTATAAATCATGCCAGATGTTCTAACAGGATTTGGTTGTTCCTTCACTCATAAATGAAGGCGTTGGATTTTCATCGTCAACTTTATCAATGGTTGCTGGGATACCTCTTAAACCAATGCTTGCAAAGTACAGATTTATTTAAATCACTTAAAGCTTATTATTTGTTCATACTGCTCATTAAATATACTGTACTAATTCCTTGAATCATTGTGTGCTTTTGGATGATAGAATTACAAATGGAGTTGCTCAAGTACTAAAGCTCTTTGAAAATAAAGCTTTTACATGTGAATACAAGTGCGTGCTCCTCTTTTCATGACACTCTTTTTTAAAGATTTTTTCCATTTCTTTCTGCGTGCTTTTCCCTTTTGATGATGGTTAGGTACTGGGTTTGTGAAGAAAACCTAGTGGTCACATCAATGTATGCCAGCTAGCATTTTATGCTTACAACAGTGGAGATTCCGGGTATCACAATGATTAGAGATATTGATAATTACTTTAAGAGAACAGTAGCATTTGTAAAGCCTTCATAGAAATGAAAGAGCCTTGATGTAAGCAAAGATGAACATGTAGCTGATCAATCTCCAGAACATCATTCAATGCCATAATAACTACAAATGTCATTGTTCCTAGCAATATGGTTTTAAATTGCAGCTTGAACTTGAAAATTGTGGTCATATTTGTTCCTGCAGCTCTTTGATTTATGAAAAGTCACCATTAGAAACTGTACCTTTTTTACTTGAATCTCCTGTCTTTTTAGTATGTTTTTTAGTTGTTGCCATCAAGATAAGCTCTTTGCCAGATATTTTTATGCACTCAGCATTGTGGAGCTCTTCTTCTAAGAATCATAGTTTAATTGCTGTCTTTCATTGATTGAGTTGGGAAAACATGTTATGCACATTATGTGATATCCTATTTGGGTTTTTTTTCTTAGATTAATGGAGGATTCCTTATGGAACTTGTTTCTGTATGTATAATTTCAGATACGATGGTCAGCGTGCCCAAATTCACAAAATGCCAAATGGCACTGTACGTATCTATTCACGAAATGGGGATGAAACAACTTCTAGGTTTCCTGATTTGATCAAGATAATTGAGGAATCTTGTAAACCTGCTGCAGTGACTTTAATAGTGGATGCAGAGGTTATATATTTTGCAGTGGAAAGTTTTTTAGTTCTTTTTGTGAATTTTATTTAATTATTATGCTTCAGCTTACGTTACATTAGTAAATTATTGTTCCTGAACTGGACAAGATCCAATTGTGTATAAAACTAGCAGTACCTTTTGGATCAGGTAGTTGCAGTTGATAGAAAGAATGGCTGCAAGCTCATGTCCTTTCAAGAGCTATCCTCAAGGGAGAGAGGGAGCAAAGATTCTTCCATTGCTGTGAATAAGATAAAGGTTTGATCTATTGTCAATTATAATGTATCCACTGCATTACATGCGTGATGATGTAATCCTTGAGACCATTTATAAATTGGTAACTAGTATGCGTTGTGCTAGCCACTAGGTGTTTAGAGTGTTTCTGGGTGTGGGAATAAGCTTAATGTCTTCTTAAAGTGATGGAAAATGTTTGTTTAAGCCTGATGCTGGTGAATGAATAATTAGTGTGCCTGGCGGGCTGAGTAAGGAAGAAGAGAATGGGGGCATAGTCAAGTGTTGGGTTTAATTGCCTAATATCTTACTTTATGTAACATCATTTTCCTTTGTCTTGTTGATGTGATATGGTCTAATTTCATTCTCAGTGATGGTAACTAATCTGATTTTGTATTTTCTCTTATGTTTCCACTACACGCAGGTTGATATATGCGTGTTTGTCTTTGATATCATGTTTGCTAATGGAGAACAGTAATTTCTTGAACCTTCTCTTGGAATTTCGTTACATGTGTCAATTTCTAAGCTACCAGGTAAAATTTTGTGAGAGTTGGATTTGAGATTATTTGTGGTTATGCAGCTGTGCTAACCTGTTTGGTGACTTAGATTTTTTTTTTTTTAAAAAAACTCTTCATTATAATAGTGTAATTACTAAATTTCCCCTTGTTCATTAAAACTTTGAACTAAACATGGGGGCAAGATGGTTTTTTCACCATGACACAATTGTCTTTTGCAAATTGTGAGGGTAGATTGATTATTTTATTCTTTTTACAGTAAAATTACTAATTAAACCCTGGAATAAAATAATCTAATGCTTACTACCTAAGGACTTTTTTGTATTTTCAAAAATTTTAGAATAGTGTCATTATTTTGATACTTTTAAATACAAAACTCTCATTTGAGGGTTTTTATCATTTAACATTGTTTTTATTGTAAATTCCAAGGGTATTCAAAAATTGTTGGCGTGTGTTGTGGATGACCCCGCGTGAGGGGTCGTTCCAAGATTAATGGTGGTTTGGTGACGTTGCCAACCCCTTAAAAATTCAAGAACAACTTTTTAATTTGTTGATTTTTAATTTCATCCCTCTTAAATTTTTTTCTTTCAAATTTGATCTTTATTTTTTTTTTTTGTTTTGAATCATTTTATAA
>Ga0307515_10016438_pt1 | contig 13543 bp, 1 predicted proteins | sample 17_EM_MG_FD_194513 | JGI IMG/M metagenome (GOLD analysis project Ga0307515, IMG submission 194513) | Populus trichocarpa ectomycorrhiza microbial communities from riparian zone in the Pacific Northwest, United States - 17_EM | ecosystem: Host-associated > Plants > Roots > Unclassified | place...
TTTATAAATAGCCTTAGCTTATTATATAATAGAGAGAGATAATAAAGAATTATTAGTTATTTAAGGGTAGGCGCTAAAGACTAGTAATATAGGTATAAGTCTATCTAGGCTAGTAAAATTATTAATAGCTTTAACAGCTATTTATAAGGTAAGTTTTTTACTAGCATTCTCTAGTTTTAAAGAGATAATCTTATATATATAGCATAATAACGCGTAATATAACTCCACTTTTTTAATACTATTATATACCTTAGTAGGGACTTCCTTAACCTTAATTCCTATTGCCTTTATCTATTATTAAAACTCTATAAATAAGAAGTTCTTTCCTATATTATAGACAATTTAATTAAGGGGTTTTAAGTAGATATTAATCTAGTATAATTAAAGGGTATTCTATATATTTTTAGCTAATATATCCTTTAAGAAACGTGCGGCTTAGAAGAAAGTTAAGAAGTTAAAAACTTAGAGTACTAGCTTACTGCTAAGATATATAACGTTAATAATAATATAAAAGTTAAAGTTATAGTTATCTTTAAGGGTAAACTTAAATCGGCTAGGGGACTTCTAGTTTATTTAGTAGTAATAGCAGTACTTTATAAGGTGCTTAATTGCCTTAACTTTAACTTTATAGCCTACTTACTAAAGAACCCTAAGCAATTAATAAATAGATAGGTAGCTAAAATAATAGTGTAGTTAACGTAACTCTAACTTAGTTAGGTAGCTTTAAGTAATACTCTTTTCTAGTTAATAAAGGAGCAACTAAGGGTAACCCTACTTGCGTATAATAGGTACCTAACTATCTCCCTATATAAGTATATTTTTAAGGTTATTAAGCTTAATACCTAATTTATTTATATCTTTAATGTAAAATAGAAATAAAGTATTTATAGGAATAATGTGGAAAGTAATGCACCCTAAGGGGGTTTAGACCCTAATTATGCTAAAAAAAATTGTAGTACCCTTACTAAAATAAATTGTATATTGGCCTGCTGTTAAATAGTTAATCTAAACAGAGTTATTAAGCTACTAAAGGGCTTAAACTTAAGGTTCTCCTACTATAGATACTCCTATAGCTCTAGTATCTAGTATAATACTATAAAAGATATTTACTAAGTATCTATCGTCGAAGGGGGGCGCGAGGCTCTCCTTTAGCTTATTAAAGATATTTAACTTTATAATAAAATGGAGTATAGATTAGTTATTAAGAATAGTAATAGTTTATATACCATCTACCTTACTATACTTAGTAAAGTATTAGTTGGGTAAGTAGTTCTTAATTTCTATATCTATAAGGAGCTATTTGGCCTTATTAACCTTACCCTTAAAATCTTCTATACCTTTATATTAAGCTAGGAAGCTTTAAAAGTAGGCTATAGTAGCCTTATAATTTCTAACATTTCTTATACTTTAGTAAAACTTATTATATACCTCCTTTTATTTATTAAGAGAATGCCTAGTTAACTAGCAATTTAGTTTCTTATAAATATAGCACTTTTTCTAGCGATTACTTTAAAATAAACCTCTATAAGGACCTCTACCTTTACCTTATAGTTATTAATTATACCCTTTACTATATTACCTACCACGGCTACTATATATTTAATTAGTCTAGTTATAATTATATTAGTTAGGCGGGTTAATTAAAGTAGGTTAGAGTTAGGCATTAAATTACTATACTTCTTAAGAGCATAGAGCGGTGCTAATAGAAAATCTTAATTAAGTATATACTCCTTTATAAGTATTTATAGGATTAAAAAGAGTAAGGTTATATTCTTTAATACCTTAATATACGCTAATAACTTAATTATATAGGCTAAAATCCTCTTAATATAATTTGGATAAGCCGCGCTAAATTATCTAAAGTTAATTAAAGAGCTTTTAAAGATAATTAAGCTGGGGGACACCTAGGTTTGTAGCAATAATCCTTAAAAAGGTAGTCTCTCTCCATTCTAATATATACTACTACTTATTCTCTTTTATTTTAAAATAATATCTTAACTTATATATTATACGGTTAAAATTATATCCTTTTCCTACTAAATAATTATAATAAAAGGTATTAGCTTGGCTCTTAAGTATAATAGAATAAGTATTATAGTATTAATTAGACTCTATTCTTACCTTTTAGTAATAGTTATAGAAGATACGTAGTTTTAAATTAAGAATATTATATAATTCCCCGCTAAACTTCTTCTCCTAATCTAAGTAAAGCTTTATAAGCTCTATAAGTAATTTTAAACTACCTCTAATTTAAGATTAAGATAGAGAAAGTAGAAGTTATATTATAGGCTACAGTAGGGATATAGGTTTGGTTAGTAGAGTTTAAGGGTTATTAAATTATAAAGCAATGGGATCCTATACCTACTCTTATTAGGGTATAGTATTTAACGTTAAAGTTACGGGTTAAATTAGATATAGAGGAATTAAAGGTAGAGATAGATTTATCTCTAAAGGTATATTACTTAAATTCTATTATAAGTTAAGCTTCCTTATAGTGCGTAGTTAGTACTTAATCTCTTATAGAGTCTATTCGTGCTCTTCTTTTATATTAATAACCTACTTCTAAATATTATCTCTAATAATACCCCTATCTATAGGTATAAAGACTCTATACTCCTATAAGAAGTTATAGAAGTTTTATATAATATCCTTCTTTATAGGGGTTTATATTCCCTTTATCTATCTAATAAAGTCTTCCCTTACACAGTACTATAGCATAGTGTTGTTATATTTGCTATCTTTATAGTATACTATACGGTATAATAAAAATCTGTTTAAGTCTTACTAGTTAATATTTTTAAGGCTAGTTATATTGGTGTTTTATATCTCCGGGTTAATATCGTCCTTATACTTCTTTAGGTAAGTTAACGCCATAATAGCTATTATTAAAGGTTGTTTAACGTATAATTAGGTAGTAATTATAATCCTATAGTCTACGGAGGTACACTAAAGGTATTAAGATAGTTATTTTTAATACGTTTTTAATAAAAAAAATAAGGAAATAAAGGTTATTTAACGCGTTTTAGATATTAACTTAGGACCCTAGGTTTAGTAATACTTTTAACCTAAAGTACTTAACTATATCTTTATAAACGCAGTTATTCTATATAATAAACACAACTTAGTATCTCCTAGTACTTAGTAACACTTTTATTACTAGTTTTTTGTAAGTTTAAGGTAGTTTAGTATTGCCGGGATTTATTCTATATAAGCGTATATAGTACCCCTATATAAGATATTACGGACGCTTTAAGTATAATATTATAACTACTTAAAGAGGAGTTAGAAGAAGCTAATTAGTTAATTTAAGCACAGTCTAAAATAGAGCCGATAGAGCTATATAATAAGGAATAGTAACTAAGGTTATATAATATTATATATAGTATACGCAGTGTATAAGAGGAACGTATATATAATATATATAATACATATCTTACGTATAAAGGGGATTTCTTAGGAGTATGGTTATATATTTAAAGAACTACAGTCCCTACCTAGATAGTTCTCTCTTTTATAGTAAATCTTAGAATATAATTAAAGTTAATTTATTAGGCAACTACTCCACTAGTTATTATTACATTATTAACTTCTTATTTACCTATATACCTAGCCTATTAATAAGTCTACCGTAGTTTCTACTATAAAGCTTTATTATATATTTACTACTAAGGTTATAGTATTAATAAAGTTAAATAATATACTACTAAAAGCACTAGCTATAATACTATTAACGGCGGCAACTACTTTAAAATTAGGTAACGACACTAGTATAGTAAACACTAACTTATAGCAACTAGTAATGGTTAGATAACTATAAGAGATAGTTAACTAGCTAATAGAAAATAATATAATATTAGAAAATAGGATTAACGGGATTAGAGCAGTAAAGATTAAGCTATTATTAATTAAGAGATACTTAGGAAAGAGATTAAAGCTTAAAGGATTCCTTATACAAATATACTTTAAAGTTATATAAAAAGGGGTAAAGCTACTAATACCTATAGATCGAATAGTATATATAGGACTATTCCTATTAAGGAGGGCACTTAAATAGTTTAAGCTTTACCTTACGGAAATATAAGCGAATAGTATAATAACCACTAATTAAGAAGTATGGTTTATATTCTTAAGCTAAAAAAAATTCGCGGAATAATTAATATAGATATTTAGAGACCTAGAATTAATAACTATAGCGGAAAAAAAATCTAAAACATTATATAATAAACCTTAGTAATTAAGTATATAATATAGTTCTAGACATTAGCAATATAAGTAAAGTAGAATAATAAGGCGCTTATAGTATAGTATAAGTAAGGACTTAAGGCTAAAGTTTAGAATATAATTATCCTAATAAAAGATATAGATACCCTAAGGGAACTAATAGATTAAGCAATTAAGATTAATAATTAGATTTACTAAAGGGAATAGGCTAAAAGAGGTTAGGATAGAGTTCTATAGTTATATAAGGCGTAAAGTACGCAATAACTAAAGCTAAATTAAAAACTATAGTATAATATAAAGCTAATAGACTTAAGTAGTACTAAAGAATCTAGAAAATAAAATAAGAAATTATAGAAACTTAGAGGATAAGGATTAAGTAATTAAAGGTCTAAAGAGTAGAGGCTAAACTAGGGATTTTAATAGTAGAAGACGTTTAGGCGGACTTTATAGTAAAAAAAATAGTTTAAAAAAAGAGCTTATATAAATTATAGAAAATAGGGTTATTATATTAAAGACTATAAAAGTAGTTAGAGTTACTATATAGTAAAAGAAATAAAACTAGTAGATAATATATATATATAGAGGGACAATAATATACTATAAGGAATAAAAGAATATTTAATTAAAAGTTTTACGTTTTATTATAATAATATATACTAAATTTATAAGGACGCTAAGTATAGTATAAGCTATTAGCTATAAAAGCTATAACTTATAGAATATAAAGGAACTAATAAACTAGTTTATAAATTAGATATTAAGGATAATAAATTTAATATAGGCGAAATATTTTATAATGATTAGGCAATATAGGCCGCTTATTAGAAGTAAGTAGACCTTAAAGATATTATACTAGAAGTAGAGAATAATTCTACTATAAAATAGGGAACATTAATAGGGCATTAGGAAAAAATTTTTAGGGCTTATTATTATGGTTTATAGCAAATTGCTATAAACCGTATAGTTACGGTAGATGGATATAGTTAATAGTAATTTACGTAAAACGTATATTTTGTAATAAAATCGCAGCACCTAATAGTAAATTACGGTAAAATACTACCCCTATAAATAAATTATAGTAAAACGCTACCCTATAAATAAATAGCGCGTAAACTATATAAATTGTAAAAACTATATAAATTATACGAATTATAAAAACTATATAAATTATATAAATTGTAAAAACTATATAAATTGTATAAATTGTAAAAACTATAAAAACTATATAAATTATATAAATTATATAAATTATAAAAACTGTACAAATTGTATAAATTATAAAAACTGTATAAATTGCAACTATATAAATTATAATTATATTATATAATAACTAAATTATTATATATTTCCATAGATTTCTATAGTATACTTTTAAATATATTTATATTATAACTATATAAAATATAGAGCTATCTACTTTAGGTATTAAGGGGGAAGCCTTTTATAGAGGCTCTAAATTATTTACTTACCTACTTATCTACCTGCCTACCTATTTACCTACCTACCTATCTACCTACTTACCTACCTACCTACTTATCTACCTACTTACCTACTTACCTACCTACCTACCTACCTACCTACTTACCTACCTACCTATTTGTCCGTCCGTCTATACCTACCTATTTATACCTACCTATTTATATCTACCAATCTATACCTACCTATCTATATTACCTTAATTTAATTAATTAATTAAATTATTTATTATGTTCGCTAGCTAGTTATTTAAATAGTTATTATATAGCTCTAGTGACGGTTATATAGCAATAACAACGGTTATTTAGCTCTGACGATTGTCTAGCTTTAATAACGGTTATCTAGCTCTAGCGACAGTTATCTAGCTCTAATAGTTATCTAGCTCTAATAACGGTTATCTAGCTCTAGCGATAGTTATTTAGCTTTAGCGACGGTTATCTAGCTCTAATAACGGTTATCTAACTCTAGCGACGGTTATTTAGCTTTAGTAACGGTTATCTAGCTCTAACGGTTATCTAGCTCTAACAACGGTCGTCTAGCTCTAGCGATAGTCATTTAGCTCTAGCGACGGTTATCTAGCTTTAATAACAGTTATCTAGCTCTAACGGTTGTCTAGCTCTAGCAACGGTTATCTGGCTCCAGCAACAGTTGTCTAGCTCTAACGACGGTCGTCTAGCTCTAACGACGGTCGTCTAGCTCTAACGACGGTTGTCTAGCTCTGGCGACGGTTATCTAGCTCTAGCGACGGTCATCTAGCTCTAACGGTCGTTTAGCTCTAACGACGGTCGTCTAGCTCTGGCGACGGTCATCTAGCTCCGGCAACGGTCGTCTAGCTCTAACGACAGTCGTCTAGCTCTAACGGTCGTCTAGCTCTGGCGACGGTTATCTAGCTCCGGCGACGGTCGTCCAGCTCTGATAACGGTCGTCTAGCTCTGACGGTCGTCTAGCTCTGACGACGGTCGTCTAGCTCTAGCGACAATTGTCTAGCTCTGGCGACAGTCATCTGGCTCCGGCGACGGTCGTCCAGCTCTAACGACGGTCGTCTAGCTCTGACAGTCGTCTAGCTCTGACGACGGTCGTCTAGCTCTAGCGACGGTCATCTAGCTCCGGCGACGGTCGTCTAGCTCTGACAACGATCGTCTAGCTCTAACAACAGTCGTCTAGCTCTAGCAACGGTCATCTAGCTCCAGCGACGGTCGTCTAGCTTTAACGACGGTCGTCTAGCTCTAACAACGGTTGTCTAGCTCTAACGACAGTCGTCTAGCTCTAACGACAATCGTCTAGCTCTAACAATAGTCGTTTGGCTCTAACGGTCGTCTAGCTCTAGTAATAGTTATTTAGCTCTGGCGACGGTCGTCTAGCTTTAATAACAGTTATCTAGCTCTAACGGTTATCTAGCTCTAGCAATAGTTATCTAGCTCTAGCGATAGTTGTCTAGCTTTAGTAACGGTCGTCTACTAGCTGTTATTCTAGTGTCTTCCTAAGTAGGATATAAAGAAGGGTAAAAAATAAGGTGGCTACCTAGGTAAATATAAGGGGTATACTTGGCAGAGGTATATATTAAGGCTATTAGGAATATAGCGGGGACCTAATAGTAGTGTGTCGCGCGTATATATAAAGGCTTTGTATAGAGCTTTATATAAAGCCTCTATACGTAGAGCTTCGCGTAGAGCCTTATATAGAGCTTTATATAGAGCTTTATATAGAGCCTATAGAGCCTTATATAAAGCTTTATATAGAGCTTTATACAGAGCTTTATATAGAGCTTTATATAAAGCTTTATATAGAGCCTTATACAAAGCCTCTATATATAGAGATTTATATAAAGCTTTGTATAGAGCCTTATATAAAGCTTTATATAGAGCTTTATATAGAGCTTCGTATAGAGCTTTATATAGAGCTTTATATAGAGCTTCGTATAGAGCTTTATATAGAGCTTTATATAGAGCTTTATATAGAGCCTCTATACGTAAAGCTTTGTATAGAGCCTTATATAGAGCCTTATATAAAGCTTTATATAAAGCTTCGTGCAGAGCTTTATATAGAGTATTATATAAAGCTTTATATAGAGCTTTGTATAGAGCATTATATAAAGCTTTATATAGAGCTTTGTATAGAGCATTATATAAAGCTTTATATAGAGCTTTATGTAGAGCTTTATATAGAGCTTTATATAAAGCTTTATATAGAGCCTTAGTACGTAAAGCTTTGTATAGAGCTTTATATAGAGCTTTGTGCAGAGCTTTGTATAGAGCTTTATATAGAGCTTTATATAGAGCTTTATATAAAGCTTTATATAGAGCTTTATATAGAGTCTTATATAGAGCCTCTAGCTATTAGGAAAAAAAATTTTGGGTATATTATTATAAGTGAAAATTAAGGTCTGCATAAGTTATAATTTTAGCAATTTGCTATAAACATATAGATAGGCTAGGCGCGTGTATAGGTAGCCTATATATTTATAGCAAATTGCTATAAATTGCCCGTAAATTGCTAAAATTGCGACTTACGCAGGTTTTGTAGACCCCGATTTTTGCTTATAATAATAGGCCTAAAAAAAATTTCTTAATGGGATTAAGACCCTACTAGATATAATGTCTATTACTTTATAAAATATAAGAGAAGTAGGATAGTAAGCTACTTTAGCACTTAATAAAGGTAAAAGGCTAAAAGCTTAAGATTCTTAAAATAAGATATAAGACGACTAAGATTCTTAAGATAAGATAAGGTAAGCTTAAGGACCTATAATAGATAATAACTAATAGAGTAGAGTAATAGCTTAGTTTAGTAATATATAAATAAGCTTAGAATAAAGTTTCCTAAAGGTATAAGACTCTTAAAATAAGATAAGTAAGATTTAAAACTCGTAAGATAAAATAAGAATACTAAGTAAGCCTAGTTAAACTAAGGCTAGAGTAAAGCTTAGGATAGAAGTAAGCTTAGGATTAAAAATTCTATAGGGCTAAGAATTTGGAGTATAAATAAGGACACCTATAAATAAGAAGTAAAAGACTTCTTTATAGATTAGAGAATCTATAGCATAAATAGTAATTAGAATAGGAGATAGATATATAAACCTAAAAGACTTACTAGGAGAACGTAGTGTTTAGCCTAAATATTAAAATATTAATACTAAGATTAAGAAGTAAGAAGACTTTAAGGATCTAAACATAAGACGTAAACTAAAAAAAACTATAAAAGAATTTAGATAGAGAATTATTATATAGTAAAAATAGAAACTAGATAAGAGATTTAGTATATTAAAACGTATAAGGGATAGATTATTAGTATAAAGAATTACTAATAGGCCTAGGGTAGGTATATTAAGAGCTAAGTAGCTTACTAAACTAAAGAATAAAGAGGATTTAGGGATCCCTTATTACGGACGCTTTAAGTATAATATTATAACTACTTAGAGAAGAGACAAAAGAAGCTAGTTAGTTAATTTAAGTATAGTCTAGGATAAAGCCGATAAAACTATATAACGAGGAATAGTAACTAAGGTTATATAATATATACTACGTATTAAACAAAAGGAATAGGAGGAACTTACGTACCTTATATATAAGACGTATATTACATATAAGAAGGATTTCTTAGGAGTATAGTTATATATTTAAGGACCCTTAATCCCTACCTAAATAGTTCCTTCCTTATAGTAATTCTTAGAATATAATTAGAGTTAATCTATTAGGCAACTACTCTATTAGTTATTATTACTTATCGACTTTTATACCTGCATTTCCTATATACCTAGCCTAATAATAGGACCTACTGTAGTTCTTACTATAAGGTTCCATTATATAATCACTACCTAGTTATAGTATTAGTATAGTAAGTCGGATAATATACCACCAAAAGCAGCTACTATAACGCTATTAACGGTAGTAACTATATTAAGGTTAGGTAATAATACTAGTATAGTAAACACTAACTTATAGCAACCTATAACGGTTAGATAGCTATAAGAGATAGTTAACTAGTTAACAGAAAATAATATAATATTGGAAAATAGGATTAATAGAATAGGCGTAGTAAAGGTTAAGTTACTATTAATTAAGAGATACTTAAGAGAAAGATTAAAGCTTAAAGGATTCCTTACGTAAATGTACTTTAAGGTAGCATAAGAGGAAGCTAAGCTAGTAATACCTATAAATTAAATAGTATACGTGGGATTATTCTTAATAGGAAGGGTATTTAAGTGGTTTAAGCCTTACCTTATAGAGATCTAGGTAAACGGAATAATAACTATAAACTAAAAGGTACAGTTTATGTTCTTAAGCTAAAATGGATTTATAGAGTAACTTATATAAATATTTAGAGACCTAAAGGCAGTAACTACGGTAAAAAAAAACTCTAAGATATTATATAATAAACCTTAGTAATTAAGTATATAACGCAGTTCTAGACGTTAGTAATATAAGTTAAGTAGAATAATAGGGCACTTATAGCATAGTATAAGTAAGAACTTAAGGCTAAAGTCTAGGATGTAATTATCCTAATAGAAGATATAAATACCCTAAGGGAACTAATAGATTAAGCGATTAAGATTAATAATTAGATCTACTAAAGGGAATAGGCTAAAAAAGGCTAGGATAGAGTTTTATAGTTATATAAGGCGTAGAGTACGTAATAACTAAAGCTAAGTTAAAAACTATAGTATGGCGTAGAGCTAATAGACCTAAGTAGTACTAAAGAAGCCTATAAGAGATAGAGTAAGAAACTATAAAAACCTAGAGGAGAAGGATTAAGTAATTAAAGGTTTAAGGAGTAGAGGCTAAATTAGGGATCTTAATAGCAGAAGATATTTAGGCAGACTCTATAATAAGAAAGATAGTTTAAAGAGGGAGCTTATATAAATTATAGAAAATAAGGTTACTTTATAAGGGATTATAAAGATAGTTAGAGATACTATATAATAAAGGGAACTAGACTAATAATAGATAATATATATATATAGAGGGATAATAATATACTACGAGGAACAAAAGAATATTTAATTAAAAGTTTTACGTTTTATTATAATAACGTATACCGAATTTATAAGGACGCTAAGTATAGCGTAAGCTATTAGCTATAAGAGCCAATACCTATAAGATATAAAGGATTTAATAAACTAGTTCGCAGATTAGATATTAAGGACGATAAATTTAATATAAGCGAAATATTTCGTAATAATAAGGTAATAAGAGTGGTTTACTAGGAATATATAGCTATTAAAGATATTATACTAGAGGTAGAGGATAATTCTACTATAGAATAGGGAATATTAGTAAGGATTAAAACCCTACTAGACACGATGTCTATTACTTTACAAGACGTAAGAGAAGTAAGATAGCGAACCACTTCGGCACTTAATAAAGGCAAAAGGCTAAAGGCTTAAGATTTTTAAGACAAGATAAAAGACGACTAAGATTCTTAAAATAAGATAAGGTAAGCTTAAGGACCTATAATAGATAAAAACCGATAGAGTAGAGTAGTAGCTTAGTTTAGTAATATATAAATAAGTTTAGGATAGAGTTTCCTACAGGCATAAGACTCTTAAGATAAGATAAGTAAGATTTAAGACTTTTAAAACAAGATAAGAATACTAAGCAAGCTTAGTTGGACTAAGGTAGGAGCTAAGCTTAAGTTAGAAGTAAGCTTAGGATTAAAGAATCTGAGGGACTAAGAATTTAGAGTATAAATTAGAATACCTATAAGCAAGAGGCAAGGAGCTTCTTTATAGATTAGAGAATCTGCAATATAAATAGTAATTAGACTAAGAGATAGATATATAAACCTAGAGGACTTACTAATAGAATACAGTATTTAGACTAAAGATTAAAATATTAATACCAAGATTAAGAAGTAAGAGAACTTTAAGGATTAGAGCGTAAGATATAGACTAAAAGAAACTATAGAAGAATTTAGATAAAGGATTATTATATAGTAAGAATAGAAACTAGATAAGAGATCTAGTATATTAGGACGTATAAAGGATAAGGCGCTAGTATAAAGAATTACTAATAGGCCTAGGGCAGGTATACTAAAAGCTAAGTGACTTATTAAATTAGAAAATAAAGAGGATCTAGGAATCCTAACTAGGTTTAAGGAATAACATACTAAGGGCTGTTATAATGTAGTAATAAGAAGATACTTCCTTACGGATAAGCCGTATATACTTTAGCAGCTATACTAAAAGTGGTATAGGCAGAGGCATAATAATAAGTGGGAAGATTTCTATATATAGTTAGATAAAAAAGTTATCTAGGACTACCTAATTATAGAAAAGGCCATAAATTATATTAAAGGAGCCTTAATTATAACGTTAAAGAATCTAGAGGAATAATTAGAGGACTAAAGAAGCGAGAGACGTATCTTAATACCTATAAATAAAGTTATAACGTTTAGATTAGTATAATAGAGGTTTAAACTTAGAGATAAAGACAAGTTAAAAGTTAACCTAAAGCACCTAGTATACTATATATTATTATGGATTACATATATAGATAATATATACGAGATATATAAGAATCTAAAGGAAAAGAATTGGAAATACCCTATAAGGATATATTAAATAACAGACGAGTAATAATATAGGAATGCTAGATATATATATAGATAGTATTTAGTAAAAGTTTAAGAGGAAGGAAGTTTAATACTTTAATTAGGAAGATTCCTTACGGAAAAATACTTAGACGGATAATAGTGGTGGAAATGTCTAGAGAATATATATCTATAGTATATTAAAGATAAAAAGTGAACTAGGTATTAGCTAAAGAGTAAGCTAAGTATATAAGGATTAAGTAGCTAATAGTTAGGAAAAGTAAAGGCCTATAGAACTAGAGGGAGCTAGTAGTAAAGCCTTAGACCCTTAAGGGAATTTAAGGATAATACCTAAATTTATAAGTTAAATAGTAAAATTAGCAGTTTAAAGCGCTAATAGATAGTAAAGTAACGCGAAACTATATTTTACTAATAGCAGTTAAGAGAATAGGGCTACCTTATAGATAGAAGGAGCAACTTTACCTATTAGTTATAATTTTAGGAGATCTAATAGCCTATAGAGGAGGGATTATTAGTCTTAAAATAGGACCTATTTAAATAACTATTAAAGGGAGATAAGTTAAAATATCTTTTAATATCCTACTATTAGGACGGGATAAGGTAGTATTAAGGATGCCTTAGTTATAGGAATATAATCTAAGGATTAATTAGATTATAGGTTAGGTTAATATTAGGGATACTTAACGCTATAAAATATAATAATAAGCTAAGATAGTATAGTACTAAGTTAGAGCGATATATAAAGAGACTAAGTAAGGCTTAAGTTACGTACTAAAAAGATACTATAAGTATAGTAAGAAACTATAGTTACCGGAAAGTAAAAAGCTGTTAGATTATATAGTATAGAACTATAAGATAAAGTTAAAACTAGGAATAAGTCTAAAGTTCTTTCTAATCTATAAGCTTACCGAAGAAAAAGGTAGAGTATTAAAAGAGTTTATCTAGGAAAACTTATAAAAGGGATATATTAGACCATTACAGTTATTAGCGGGTTATTTAGTACTATTCGTACTAAAGAAAAATGGTAAATTAAGGCTATGTATTAACTATAGATAGTTAAATAGTATTACTAGGAAGGATAGGTATCCTTTACCCTTAATTAGTAAAATCTAAGATAGGATAGGTAACGCGTAAATCTTTACGAAGATAGATCTAAGATAGGCGTATTATTAGATTAGAATTAAGGAAGGTAATAAATAAAAGGCAGCCTTTAGGTTAAAGGAAGGACTATATAAACCATTAGTTATATAATTTAGGCTTATAAACGTACTAGTAATATTCTAGAAGCGTATTAATA
>Ga0307515_10016440_pt1 | contig 13541 bp, 4 predicted proteins | sample 17_EM_MG_FD_194513 | JGI IMG/M metagenome (GOLD analysis project Ga0307515, IMG submission 194513) | Populus trichocarpa ectomycorrhiza microbial communities from riparian zone in the Pacific Northwest, United States - 17_EM | ecosystem: Host-associated > Plants > Roots > Unclassified | place...
AGGCTTTGTAGTCCGTATTATGCTTATAGGGCGTTCTTATCTTTATATTCTTCCGGTAGCTTATCGTCTTCGCTATACTAGCACTCCATCTACTCGTCTAGGTACTTTAGGGGTTCTGGTTTATTAGGGTAGCGGTTATAAAATTCTTAAAGCTTATGGGGACTGCTAATAAAGTTCTATGTAGGGTACTAGGTAGGATCTGGGTTATAGCCTTTCTAACTAACGCGGTACTTTAGCGTTTTCCTTACTAGTTTATAGGCCAGTACTTCTTTAATTTCCTATTCGTTATCGCCATTAACTTAAATTAGTAGGGAAGGTTCGTTCTTTTATCCAGGCAATAGGTTGTTTACAGCTTTCTATAGCTTATCCGGCAAGAAAACGGGGTAAACCTTAATTAAATCTGGGAGCTTTACTTTGTACAAGTTACCTATCTTCTTAAGGACCTTATATGGTCCCGCTATCTAATAGTCTAGCTTACAGCTAGGCCATTCCGTCTTCTAGTTCTTTGTTATAACCTAGACTATATCGCCTATAGTAAAGTTGGGTTCGCGCCTATGCTTATTTACCTACTATTTTATTAATTTCTAGGCCTTTTCTAGATTTATACGGGCTACCGTCTAGGCTTCTTCTAAGTGCTTGGCGTACTACTGGGCTTCCTTATAAGACAGTTTCTCGCGTATAGTCCGTAGTTCTTCTAGTCTATCCTAGTTAAAGCTTATTTAGGGTAAATACCCCATTTCTAGTTAGATAGGTGTAAATCCCGTAGAGTTATAGGGTAAGGTTGCCTGGGCGTAGTCTATTAGGGGTAGTAATTTGCCCTAGTTGTCTTAGAAGTAGTTAATAAAAGGCCAAAGTCTCTAATCTAAATATTAATTTACAATCTCCGTCTGGCCGTCTATCTAGGGGTAGTATACTATAAAGAGCTTTAACCTAATACCTAGGATCTAGGTAAACTCGTTTTAGAAGGCCGATATAAATTACGGGCTGTAATTAGATATAATAGTATCTAGTAGTCCGTAAATGCGGTAGACGTAGTGGATATATAGTTGGGCCGCCTTTTTAGCATTAATATTCTTATAACAGGGAATTAAGAACGGGCGCTTACTAAAGCGGTTAACTAGAATTATAACTATATTATATCCGTCGCGGTCTATAGGTAGCTTATGGAAGTCTATAGAGATATACTACTAGGGGCGGTTAGGTATTAGGAGAGGTTTTAATAGTCCTAGGGTCTTATTTTGTGGAATTGTAGATTTACGGCAGCTGTCGCAGTTCCGTATATAATGGTTAATATTTATAACTATTCCGGGCTAGTAGTAGCGGTTACTAATAATCTTACGGGTTTTATTTTTTCTAGGGTGGGCCGTAGAGACCTAGGCATAAGCTTCGGCAATAAGCTGGGTCCGTAAGTTTTGTTTTTTAGCTACTACTAGCCGTTCCTAGTGCTTAAGTAGTCCGTTTTCAAGGGACCATAGGCTAGTAACGTTCTTTACCTTTTTACGGTATTCCTATAGAGAGGGGGTTATTTGGTTAGCCTATAGTAGTTTATTAATAAGGTTAAATTTAGAGGAGTTAATAGAATATATCTTGGCGCCTAAGGAGTCTGTGCTTAGTTCTGCCCGTATTTAGGGGTTAAGGTATTCTGGTTGTAGTAGCGTCTAGGTCCATAGTGAGATCTTTACAGCCGTTTAGTTATCTAGGTCTTACTCGCGCCTTATAAGAGCGTCCATACGGTTTATAGCGCCTAGTCTATATATAATTAAGAAGTTAAACTAAGATAGGGTATCTGCCTAGCGTGCCTGCCGGGCCGTTAGGGCCTTGGTTATTATAAAGTATTTTAGGGCCTTATAATCTAAAACTACCTTAATCGGCTTAGGGGTCCCCTCTAGCTGTACACGCTAGTACTAAAAGCTAAAAATAATAGCCAGCATTTCTTTATTATGGATGTGGTAATTTAGCTCGGCATCTATTATAGTCTTTAAATAGTATATAATAGGGTGCCACTCTCCGTCCGGTTGCTTTTGGGAAAAAATACTAGCTATTATGCTGTCTAAGGTATTAGTTTCTAGTATTAAGGGCCGTTTTGGGTTAAAATAGGCAAGTAGGGGAGCTGATACTAGCCGTTTTTTAAGCTTATTAAAGGCCTGCCTATATATGGCGTTAAAGTAAAAGGGCTAGTCTTTTCTAGTAAGACGGTTAAGAGGCCGGGTAATCCTACTATAGTTCTTAATAAAGCGTTAGTAGAAGTTATAAAACCCTAAAAAGGATTGTACCCCCTTTACGGTCCGTAGGGGTACCTACTAGTTAATTACGGCCATCTTCTCTAGGTCAGTTTTAATTCCGTCCGTACTAATAATAAAACCTAAGTACTTTATACGCTTAATACTAAACTCTAACTTCTTAATATTAACCTAGAGGCTAGTCTTATAGAGCCGTTATAGGACTTTATAGACGTGCTCCTTATATTCTAGCTTATTTTTAGAGTAAATTATAATATTATCTAAATAGGCCGTATAGAAATCGTTAAGGTAGTTAAAGAGTACATCGTTTATGTACCGCTGGTATATAGCTGGTCCGTTAGTTAGTTTAAAAGGGAGTACTTTATATTTATACGTTCCGTAATAGGTCCGAAATATAGTAAGATTTTTAGACCCGGGGTTTATCCTAATTTGGTGGAAGGCCTGGTGGATATTAAGCTTTATAAAGACTTTAGCTCTACTTATTCGGGTTAGAGTCTCATTAAGTAGGGGCAGCAGATAGCGGTCCTTGCGGGTTATATTGTTTAGCTTATAGTAGTTAATATAAAAGCGGAGTCCTCTATTTAGCTTTTTAATAAAGAGAATAGGCGAGGTAAAAGGGGCTTAGCTAGGCTTAATAAAGCCCTTATTTAGGTTATTAATAAGATACTACTTTATAGCCTGCAATTTAGTAATAGACTGCTTGTAGAGGGGGCTAAAGCTAAGGGTGTTTTCTTTGCCCTGCTTAATCTCAATCTTATAGTTATATGGTTAGTAAGGTGGAAGTATATCGGACGCTGCTTTGGAGAATACGTTCTTAAATTTCTAGTATTAATAGGGCAGCTTTTATTCTACTAGTTCCTTATCCATAAGCTCGCTTTTTTATCCGCTAAGCTCGCTTCCCTTTTCCTTAATTATTTAATTAATTTTATATAAGCTCGTTATAAAGGCGACGGTATTAGGCTAAACCAAGTTTTAGTAAAATCCTACGGCACTAATATAGCAGACATTAACTGGTAGGAGGTCCGCTGGTTTCCTTATAGCCATTTTCTAGACCGTATTTTGCGGTCTAGGGTTTATAATCTTTCTTAGCTCCTATTCTATCTTCCGCAGGTTATCCCTCCGATCTATTAGTTTAGTGTAACGTCTAATATCCCTTGCTGTTCTTTATAGCTATATAGGGCCTAAGCTCTCTATAGGGGGCTTTTTTAGGTTACTACTAACTTTCTAGGTTTTTAATGCGGGTAGCGTAATATAGGTAGTCTAGGGGCGACGTAGTATACGGATCCGTTGCGAATTAAGCTATATATCTTTCTCAAAGGCCTAGTCCCTACACACAGCATCGGCCTAGTAAATAGTATTAATCTAGGGCCGTACGAGGTTTTCTATTATAATGCTGATTTCTTTTATAAAGGAAGGGGTTGGGGGTAGAGTTTTGGGCTAGATAAGCTGTCTACTCCATACGTTAAGCTGTAAGCCTAAATAGGCTAGCTATTTTCGCCCTAAGATTATATTATAGCTACCTAGGTCCGTAATAAGGAAGGGGGCGTTATACTACCTTCGTCTGTCGACACGGAGGTAAATCCGCAAGATAGTCGTGATAGGTAGTCCTATCCGCCCATTATACCCGCGGATAGAAATTAGTTTAGGCAGTTCTTTAATAGGTATATTTAAAAAGTTAGCTAGCTTTACGGTATACTAGGTATTTATTAAGGCAAAGGCATTTACTCTAGAGTTAGCTAAAGCAAAGGTTAAAACTTAGTATCTATTACGGAATAAAGTACAAGGGATAGTGTAGCTTTTTCCACTAACTAGCCGACCTAGATTAATATCTAATATATTAATCCCTTTTAACCCTAAAAAGGAGTCTTCCTCTAGGGTTCCTCTTTTTCTAACTCTACGCTATCCTCCTAGATTAACAGGACCTCGTCCGCTTTTACGTTTATTAGATAATCCTTTATATAGTGGCCTTTTTAACCGCAAGAAAAATAAGCTCCTTAATTACTAAGGGCCTATATATAGGGGTTGCTATATATAGGCCGAGCATTTACCAGACCCGTAGTAGGGCTAGCCGCATAGCTAGCTACTAAATTGGCGGCGGGCTGTATAGGTAGTGCTATAGGGGTTGCTAATTATGCCGGGGCATTGCGGACCGTTCTTATATTGCCTATAGTCTAATTTAAAGGGTTTCTAGCTTTATACCGTTTGGCGCGTGCCTTAATTTAGTGGAGGCTTTAGTTAATAGCTAAGCACTAGTCCATAAGTTCCTTTAGCGTCTATACAGTAGTAAAAACTAGTAGTATAGCTCGCTGTAAGTCTAGAGTAAGCTTATTAAATAGGTCTAGCATTAGATCTTCCTAGGGAATTTAAGCCTGGCTAGCTAGGTATAAAAAGCGGGTCTAAAAGGCTGAGAAGGTCTCCGTTATTTTTATATTTAGGCTTTTATAATTAAGTTGGGCGTTTTATACTTTAAAGGGGTCCTTATAGATAGAAGACAGGTGCATAATTATCTCTTTTTTAGAGAGGAAAGGATCTGCTAAGTCCTATATGTATTAAGGACGTAGGTGCGTCTATACATCCCCACCAGTACGGCCGAAGACGTAGGCCATTTTAGCCTAAGTAGTAGGGAAGTGGTCCGTATTAACTTTGAGCTTATCCTATAATTAAAGCTTCTAATTATTAAATATAGGGTCGGTTCCGTCTATAAGTAATAGGGGGTCCATAACCTTCGCGGACCGTAATAATGCTAATACTATACGTTAGGCTAGGGCCTTAAGGACCGTAGCAAGTCTCTAGGTATCTAATAACTCTTTGCTAGGTATAAGGGGTTCTCTGGCTTTAAGCAGCTCTTAAAGTTATTTAATTTCAGCATTAGCTGCTATAAGCTCCACCTGGGAGTTTGAGTTAGTTGCTGTTTCACTATTAGAGGTATTTAAGGGTCCTATAACTGCTTTACCGGCCGCTATAGTTCTTAGCATAGTAATACGGTTATTAGGGTAACTTTTAGTAGGATTCTTATAGGGGTTCTAGTCTATACATATTTTGTAAATCTTATTATTCTTTTCTAGTCTTCTAGTTCTAATAATAGTCTTTAGGTCTGCTTCTATGTTCTATTTTTATTCGTGGTCCGTAGATATTTTTTAAGTTCCTTCTTAGGAAGAAGAGTAGACGAGCTTTAGATAATATTAGTAACTTAGTTAATTAAGGCACGAGCACGGTAAGAGGGACGCGCAAGCCTATATAATTGGTAGTCTATAAACAAGGATCTAAAGCTAGAGAAAGGAAAGAAGAAGAAGAGCAGCGCTAGTCGAAGTAGGGTTCTTTTATGCGGTCCTCTAGTCACGTGACCGCGAAGTTCTGCTAAGTTCTGCCAACCAAGTTCTGCTAAGTTCTGCTAGTGCCGTAACACTCCTTATCTATAAGGTCCTCCTGCCTTCTTTACACCTATCCTTTATATATATCCCTCCTTTCTAGCTACACCACGATTTTATTACGCCTTAAGGATTACACAAACCCTACTAAGAAGTAGCCTCCTATAAAGATCCTTTTATAAGTAAGCTGTTACTTAGAACAACTATCCATAAAAAGTAACTCTTTTGTTTTCTTTACCTCTATATAGAACACGCAAAGCAACTATAAGGACTAAGAATCTTCTACTATACTCCCACCTCATCTCGCTGCCATAGGGAATCAAGAAAAGAAGCTTAGTTCTTTAGAGCTGGTTTAAATCCTATCTTAACAACTATTCTCGTAAGAAATACGTAGTCTTCTTCCCCCAATCTTTGTTACTAATGGCTATCTCTTATAAGCATTTTATATTTTCACGCTCTACAGTTTTTAAATTAACATGTTCATTTTCCTTTTAAGCTAAGAGGAGAGTTACTTCGCTTTAAGGAATCTTGGTTAAGTATACTAAAGGCTAAAATTAAACGTTATCTAAGTCTTATTAATTCTTTTAGAAAATTGTTAATGTTTATGTTATTAATATATAAAAGTCTTAGCAAGGAGAATCTAACCAATTAGATAACTTTAACATCTTAAGATTTTACGTGACAGCCCTTTTTAATTTACCTTTTTCTAGAAAATACTATAAGGCCTTTATTTTAATTTCCTGTCATCTTATCTCGTTTAATTATACGCACTCGTTTACTTTTCTTAAGCGCTAAGAAGGCACTATTATAACTCTTTTCTTAAAATACTACCTGTACGCCCGTTATACACACGGAATTTCACTATAAAAATGCCTGGAACTATAGAACTCCGCTTAAAAAGAAAGCCGCTACCTCCGCCCCCTACTATCTAATCAATGGCCCTCACATACTAAGGAAAGGCGTAAATAATAGAAGTTATCCTTAGAGCTGCCTAAAGCTATCCGGTCGATCAGCGCGTAAACATCTATTATAGTTTAATATAGGTTATTTTAAACCAGGAGCATAATGTGGTTAAGGCTATAAAAAATATAATAATTAAGATTAAGAAGGATACGGAGCTTAAGGGAAACTTAGAAGGCAAAGAGTGGGAAAATGCATTTACAGACATTAGAAAGCTCTCTAAGATTACCCATAAGATTAATAAGATCAAGGCGGTGCGGGATATAATTAAGAAGGAGTGGGGAGAGGAGCTTTTGGAAGGTCCCTATAAGCTCTTCTATATATACTACGCACTAAAGAGCATCCGTATCTTTATTAATTAGGTAAAAAGGGGTCAGGTCTCTAGAAAGGATGCGTTAGAAATGGTTAATAATGTAATACTAAGCCGCCTAAAACTCTTAAAGGCTGGGATTTTAAGGACCCTATACCTAACGCCTTTAGACTTCCTTACCGCGTATAAGTTCGGATTAGTAGTTAATAAGGAGTTAGTTAAAAAATAGAAGCTCGTTTATTATCTAAGCCAGAGCTATAAGCTCTTAGTACTAGCCTTAACTATTAAGACTAAAGAGGAATCTATACCAGAGCCAGTTACCCTAGCACCTCTGCTATTACCTTTTAAAGAGATTAAGGGGTTAAACGCAAAGATACTACGTAGCTTATTTCTGTTTAGAGGTAGGGTTCCTAAGGCGTAAGGAGTAGACTCTAAATCTAATGGATCTACATCTTTAGAAAATAGCCTTATTGCCAGCTCCCTACAGAAATATAGGGCTAGAAAGGCTTCTAAGAGATCCCTAAGAAAGAAGCTAAAAATAGGACCTACGGAACCTCTGGCTTCTAGTAGAGTTAATAAGCAGAAAGGAAAGGCAGCTATAGTCTCTAAAGTTAATAGAGAGGTGATTATTAGGAAAACATAAATAAAGTAGAAAATAAAATGCTCGTGTTATTCTAAAACGCTAGTTAAACTAATTAAGACCCTTAATTCTAAGAAAGAGCTAAAGGGCGGTATATTAGCTGTCTTATAATAGTTTATTACAGCCTAGTAAGGAAATAAAATAGAAGTCCGCGCATTATACCGGATACATCTTTAGAAAATGGTAGGGTTATTAGGGTTAGATGCTAGTGTTTTTTTTATAAATTTATATTTACAAATCCACTTAGTCTCTAAGAACTATAATACTATTAATATTCTCCGGACGGCCAAAAGCTCTTACTTCTAGTTTAAAAGAGATAGTCGCCCCAAATATGCAAATAATAGTCTTAGAATTTATGCTTATTCTACTATATAGCCTAGTAATTACCTAGTAGACCTTATAGGGTTAAGAAAGCTTATATTAGGCTTAAAAGGAGAACTTAAATAGAACCTACTCAAAATCCACTATGCCGATTTATTTAAATAGTGGATAGACGCCGGAATTCTAAATATTTTTAAGGAGGAATTTAATATATACGCGTATTATTTGCGTAAGACCGCTAGAAAGGACAATAGCGGTATTCTTTAAACTATATACCATTTACTACTATAGTAGGTGGTTTAGATAGATCTAGAGCACTACCGGCATATAGTGGCTCTACGTACTAATAGTGCTACTCGTTTTATTACGTATCTAAGCTATACACTCTAGTTTCTTAAAGGCTACCTTCCTAAAAAATAGAACTTAGATATTAACCTTCTTTAAGTATATAAAGAAGGGCTAAATTCTAGAGAAAGTTGGCTTTATTCTTATATTTCCTTAATTAATAAGGGAAGTTAGTCTTATACTAAGCTCCTGCCCAGAATGCATTAGCATATACCAGAATAGGCAGGTTTACTTTAAGAGTATAGAGAACTTAACAGCTAAGGGCGTATTAAGAATATGGAAACAGCCTGGACTAAAGCTAATACTAAGAAGTTTAAGCTTAACTAAACGCCTATTACATTAAGAGCTGGTAAAGTGCGATTTATAAAAGCTACTATTGCGTAAGGAGCCTCTTAAGCCATATTAAGCCGCTTAATTATTACACTAGACTTAATTATAATCCTACTAAACACTAGGAGATTAAAGATCCCTAGGCTTAAGAGCTAGCAGGCGGTTATATAGATAAATTTAGATGCCTTTCCTCCGGTATTAACTCCTACTGGCAGGCCTATTACTAATATTCCTTTACACAAATTTCTAGCCTATATACAGCTGCAGGCAAAGAGCGCTCTTTTAAATACTTTAGTTGGGAGACTTTTATAGGATAACCCTTAAGTAAGGGCAGAACGGTAGATAATTCTAAATCCTACCTTAAATAATAAATATAAAGCATTTTAGGAAAGACATAGGGCGCGCGTTACTAAGGCTGTTTAGGATACCTTTAAAGAGCTAGAGGAATTTAAATAAGAAGTATTTAGAGCGAAGTCTTACTTTTTAGTAAAAGAGTAAGAATATAGGCGTCCTGTAGATAACCTAGAATATCTTAAAGACCCGATTTTAGATCTAGAAAATAAGAATAACTTAGTTGGTATAACTTCTAGCGCTCCCCCATTAACTAAGCATGGTTCCAAAGGCTGTACTAAAGATAAGGATGGGGCTGTTACGCCTTAAGGCGCTAGGACTACTGCTCTATACCTTAATCCTAGTATCCTTAATAATAAAGTAGTGCCTATAGAAGTCGACTATAAACTAAAGGATCTAAGTAAGCCTAAGGAAGATAGCCCCTGGGATGCTGCCCCTAAACAATTATTGATAGTTATTAGTACTTTAGAAGACACTAATAAACTAGTAGTATTGCACCGCCTAACGCCTTTACTAATTTCGGAAAAAGGTGCTGCTTTAGGAGAGCAGGCAATTAATTTTAGTATTCTATAATCTTCCTTATAGAAGAAAATGCAAGCAGAGGTAAATGCTGTCTAAAGAAGAGTGTCTTTAAAACTCTAAGCTGGAGCTATTAACACGCAAAAGGATGTAAGTGCGGAGATTAAGGCAGAGGATATCGCGGATAAAGATAATGGGCAAAATATAGAGATAATAATTGAGGAGGAAGTATAGGCTGCTTTAAAGAAGTTAAGGAAGTGTTAGGTATTAGATTATCTTCTTTTTTTTAGGCATTTATTACCTACTAAGAAAATTATAAGGAAATGTTAGGGGATAATGTTTTAGGTAGGGGAGGCAATATAGTAGTGTTAAATGCCCTTAGTTATTTTAGGTTATTTTTCTTTTCACGTATAAAAGTCTATAGCGGCAGTAATATTAATCCGGCTATAAATCCAAAGCTCCCTATATACCACTATATATATATTAAGCAGCTTATTAGTAAGTAGGCTTAGCGGAATATATATAGGGTATAAAATAAAGGCTAGAAGGTAGGAAGTATTAAAATTGCTTAACTATTAAAAAGTTAGTAAATATACTCCTAAAACGCCCTCTCTAATTAACTCTAATATATATATAATTACCTATTTAGATTAGAATTAAGGATCTAGACCAAATTAAGATCTACCTATATCTATTAGACCAAATCAGGATCTACTTATATTTATTTAGATTTTATATTAACCTTATTAAAATATTATTAGAATGGCAATAGCTTACCTTGCCCTTTATAACCGCGATAAGGACTAAAACCTCTTCCTCTTCCTTATATCTAGTATATTCTAAATGCATTACATATTTAGGCTTTACAAACTTAATGGGCTATAACTTATAGGCAATAGCACCTAAGTATTACGTAGAGTAGGCTAGCGTGGGGGTAGGCCTAAAGAGAGTCGCGGTTATATAGCGGATATAGTAGCAACACTAGTAGTAGCGGTAGATATAGCAGCATTAAACAGGGAGTTGATTAATAAAGTTTGACTCCAACTCGGCGTCGGATTAATACTAGAAATCCTAAATATCGCATCTATACCCTATAACGAAGGGTATAGTATATAATTATATTCAAGACCGGCCGCATATAACTCCTACTATAGACTTTTAAATAGTAGATCTGCGTGCTCCTATTCGTTTATATAGTCGTTAAGGTATTCACGTATAGTAATTAGGTGGAATTAACATGCTATTTAATATAGTAGAGTATATAAAACGGCAATAGTATAATATATTGGAAATAGAGCAGATCTACTAATAGCTATAAGTACTGCTAATGTCTAAGCCCACGTCTAAAGTCTCTTAAGGATATAATTCTTTTTGGCATCTAGATTTACCCCCTTCTCATTATATATTTCACGTTTGGGCGTTCTTAACTAAAGTAAATTATTACAGCGACTATAGCAGGAGCCTTTATTGGTATTAGCAGCAATTAAAGCGTCAGGCTCAGCGAAATACTTATATAGTGTTTCCTTAATACACTTATAGTTGTTACATAGCTAGAAAAACTTATCTCTTATCTCTATACGCCTCTACTTATCTTCCTTTTTACCTCCCTGCTTTAATTAGATAGTGTCACTAGCTAATAAGTCGTCTGAGTTTATAGAGTTAACTGACGGTAATTAGGATCGGTGTGATGGTAACGGTTAAAAGGTAGAAAAAGGATGGGATAATAGTATATAAGACTGTCACTATTAACAAGAATTTAAACGGTGTACTGCCTTCGGCTTTAACTGTAGGAGTAGGTCTCGTTCGCCAAAGCACCAGTGTTTAAATAAAAAGATTACTTTAGCCCTTCTACTATTATGGCTAGCTCGACCACCACGCTATAAAAGAAGAGAGAAATGTGGTTTAGGCGCTGGTATTATATATATAACCACTCTACGGACATCTAGAAGATTAACGCCAACCCTAATAGCCTCTATAGTAAAAATAATTCGAATCTTAAAAGACTCTGCCAGTTTCCTAAACTTAGCTAGTATTAACTTCTTGCTAAATAATAAGATTGTTTAATAGAATACGGCCATAATTAAGCTGGTGATATTCTTAGTATATTAAGCTAAATATAGCTGCTGTAGGTACTTAGATATGCTTCTATGCGCCTCTATAGCTTAGAGTTTAGTATTAAAAAATATAATAGTTTTTAAAATCTAATGCGGAGTAGCTAAGCGGCTCCCTCCCTAAAAGACGGCAGGATTGATATACGTTTTAATAGTTAGAGGATTAACAGCCTTATTAAAAAGGAAGCGGAGCGAGGTATATCTAGCAATTTTATCCTTTAGTATCTGGCTAAGATAAAAGATAAGCTCTTTACGGGTAATAGAAGTCTACTTAAGGTGTATATTAGTATTATTAAAGCCTAATAATTTCTTTACCGTTTCTAACGTTTCTAGATCTAAAGTTATAGAATAAGTAAACCACGGAACCAAGCTTCTAATTAGATTGCGTATATAGCGTAGCTGCGCATACTTAGGGCGAAACTTCTTGCCCCATTATATAATAAGATAAGCTTTATTAATAATAACTAAGGCTAATCGCTTCTTAAACTTAGGGTCTTTAAGCAGAGAACGGAAATTTGGTATACTGGTAAGCTTAGGGCTAATAAAGATATAGGTATATAGGCCGGCTTTTATATTCTTAATCGCTTTATCTATATCCTTAACGTCGGCGTTAAGGAGCAGCGTATTACCACCAATCTAATTAACCTTTTAAACTTGCTCTTTTGCAATCTTGTTTAGGGGAAGAAATACTAGCGATGTAGTATTTTTATAAAGGATTAAAATTACTTATATAATAAGGCTTTTACTAAAGCTAGTTTGTGTAATAAGGATAATATTAATACGATTATAAATAAGCCTCCGAATACAGGTTACCTACTCCTTTTTTATATAGAATTTGTTGCCGTATAGCAGTGATATAGTACCCTAAATTATATTATCTCGTGCTTGGGTTATTATATTAGGCTTCTTTTTATCTTAGATTTTTCTCTAAGCTCTAGCTACTCGCATCTTTAGTATATCCTAGCTGGCCACGTTAATAGAGAGTTAAGGTGCATCCTAGCTAGCTAAGCTGGTAAAGAGTTAAGGTATATCCTAGCTGGCCAAGCTAGTAGAGAGTTGAGATGTTTATAGGTCTGCTGCACTAATAGTATTATCTACTACCTCGCTAGCAGTAGGACAGTCACATACTATACTAGGCGTATTTCTAACCTTTAGCCTCTTTATTAAGGCCTTTAAGCGTTTCTTTATACTAAACGGCGCTATATAGCTTATTGGTAAATATGGAGTTAATAGGGGGTTTATAGGTTAGTATAGGTAGCGGAGAAGCAATAAAGCAGGTAATAAGGCATAGAATTAATCTAGATACAATATATTAGCTATTTAGGTGTTTATCTACTATAAATATTAATATAGGAGGTTAAACGTTAAGGATTGGTAATGGTTAATAGCTCTAGCTAAATGTTTACTGCTTTAGCGGTAATATTTAAGGCGAAACGTAGCGGTAACCACCAGGCCGTTCGTAATAATTTTGGCAGCGTTAGAATTGTCTTATAAAGTTCTAGAATATAACGTTAGCCGATTATTTATAAAGGCGTTAGTTTATTGTTAATTAATAGCTGAAAAATTAGTATAGCGCGCGAGTTTGTATAAGGATTATATACAAATTAGCGCGCGGGACTAATAAATTTCCGAACCGTATACTAGACGATTATTATTATAAGCTGATTAATCTTTATATAAGCAGCTTGTGATTAGATAATCGTCTAGGACTGAGATAAATTAAATACTACTAACCTAAAGGAGCTAAATAAGCTAGTTTTTTATTATTATTTTTTTTATCCATTGTATTATACTACGTACAATACTACGCATGTAGCCTCTAGGCTATAGCGCTATAGTCCTATATATATAAATCCCTTAGGGTAGCTTAATATGTACTAGTAACTAAGTGGACACTCTAGCCCGTTTTAGATACTAGGGGAGTTTTGTCCTAGTATTTTACTCTTTAATATTTAGTTTGCACTAAGGAAATAAAGAAATCCTAGCTCTTTTATCTATTTCTGCCGTATTCTGCCGTTCCTAGAGTAGAAAAAGCGCTCTAAAAGA
>Ga0307515_10016441_pt1 | contig 13541 bp, 7 predicted proteins | sample 17_EM_MG_FD_194513 | JGI IMG/M metagenome (GOLD analysis project Ga0307515, IMG submission 194513) | Populus trichocarpa ectomycorrhiza microbial communities from riparian zone in the Pacific Northwest, United States - 17_EM | ecosystem: Host-associated > Plants > Roots > Unclassified | place...
ATTCGCTAAAAGACCAATTTATAATTTATATTAGCATTGTCTATCACAAAAGTAGAATATTAGGTAATGGCTAAAGCAATTAAAAAAAAAAATGTTATACAACTTGCCCTCGTACTATAGGATCATCTCACCTTGTGACCGACACCCCTAGCAGCAGGTGCTTGTTTTATTTTGATTTAGATGGGTCGGGTCCTTCGAATTACATATGGCCGGCCCTTAAAATGTATCGGTGATACAAACAAAAACACATAAGTTTTTCTTGTTTGTTTTCTAAATGTTTATTTTTTCTGGCATACTCTATTGATCAAGTATTCAATCTCTTTTAACTTTGAGAAATGTATCTTGGATTTGTTTTTTTGAGATTACCAGTTTGAGTTTCACAAATCTTAAAGTCACCGGAAACTTATATTGTCTTTAACTTCAGAGCCCGTCGAATTAATTGAGGTGCATGCAAACTACCTGAACACTCATATTAATTTTTTAAAAAAACTTTCAACCTCCCTTTGAGCCCCCTGTTCCCTAGACATACTCTCGTGACGAAGATGGAGATTTTTCTCTTTATGTTCTTGACAACTCTAGTGCTGTCTATACTGATTTTGCTGGCATCAACGTAACTTAATTTGTTTTGAAGGATTTGATGGCGAATGTAGAGAAAAATTATAGTCTAATGAAAGAATTAAATAACATTGAACAGGTAGCCTAAAATTAATGTGAAATGATAATAACAACGTAATCCTAACACGAGGAAGTGGCAAATCTTAGCAATAGATATTTGATTTGAAGAGGCAAAAATGTGCAAGTACCAACCAACCAACGTGGACAACCTATGGATCTAGCTAAGCCTTAGAAATTAGAATCATTCATCATGGATAGTGGGGGGGTGGTGTGAAGGTAGACACATGGAAGTACTTTTTTTTGCCACAAACATCCCACTTGAGTGTTTAACATCCCTGCCCATAAATATGAAACTAAACTGTTTGAAATGTTCCCCTTCCATGTCACAAGCAGAAAAATTATTTATCCAATTTCATCCAAGTCATGGTTGCAGCTACCAGTATTTTTTACATGGTAAGCTTTTGTGTTCTATTGTTTCACAAAGAACTGTGTTTCTACAAACGCGTGATGCTTTCCATTTTGGTACAGTAGTATTCACAAAAAAAAAAAAAAAAACCCTCACATTGGCAGTTGCTTCAAAGAGGATCCGATTCTTTGGTGTGCAAGAAAGCAATCAAGCAAAGGGAATAAGCCCAAGTCCAGGTTGCAGCAAGCCCCACCATGATACAGGAAGATCTTTGTTTCTAGTCGGATATTCTTAAGTATGCTTCCAGCACCCACACATTCAATAATGCAAAAAATAAAAAAAAAGCCCCAGGAAAAAGCTCCACATAATTATTGCCAACTCATTTCGATCCATTAGTCAGGATTTGCAGATCGATTCTTCTGGAGTTAAAGTTTGAATCTTTTTGAGCTAGCTCATCACCTGAGTCGATGGGTATATATTGCAAGAACACGCTACTAAAGTCCGGTCCATCTAAACTTTTATAATGTTATAATTAATTTGTTTTGTTGGAAAAATGCCCCCTTTCTTCTTGTTAGGCTTTTGATCTAAAGAGTAGTGGGTGTCTGTGTCTATATATATATATATATATTATTCCAAGCACATTTAGCCTTTATCAATTCCTAATTAGTTGGTTTAGTGGAAATCCAAATGGAGAATCAAGAGAAAAAGTCTTTCTTTTCCGAAACAGGTCTCCTTAACGGTAACAAACACCATATGGAACTAATTCTTTAATTAATTAAGAAAAAAGAAATCAATATTAATTATTCCCCTTAATCCTTTTTAGTGGGCTTCCACTTCGTTTCAACATCTTAAATAAGAGAAAATAAAAACACGTACAACCTTCCACGTGCCTTCAATTAAGCATATTCTTAGTTAATCAAATATGGCATTTTTCTATTTCTCAAAGGAATCAATTCAGTATATGGAATTTCCGTTGATTTGTTTAGACATAAATTGGACTTGTCAATGCTCATTGTAATAAAAAAAAAATAAATGAATTTTATAAAAAGAAAATAAAAAACTAAATACCGATATTGACCTTAACTAGTGTGAAACAATAAGAATAGGAATATGAGAATGAATTCAAACACAACAAAGTCAATAAAAAATAAAATAACAATCAAAGAGCTAAGGAAACTTTTTTTTCAAAACTTATTCAACTTTCTTTTAATATATTTAAAGATAGTTTGACACAACTTTTATTTTTATTTTTAAGTACTTTTTAAATATCTTTTTAACTTAAAAGATATTAAATTGATATCTTTTAGTGATTTATGATAATTTTAATATGCTAATATTAAAACTAAAAAATTATTTTAATATATATATTTTTTTAGAAAAAAAACTCTCACTATAATCTGAGACAGCTGATAGATTAATTAAAAGAAGACACTGAGGCGCAAAAGGAAAAGAAGGAACGAATACTAATGTGAAAAAGAAAAGGACCCATGCAGGTAGGGTTGATGAAAGTCGAGCTTCGTAGTGCCAAATGACAAAAAGGGTGTTTTGTTGTTTTAAATGATTATGTGTTCCATAGTGGATGTTGGTTCATTTCCCATGTTTACATGTTAGTGATCTTATGCATGTCTACGCTTTTGTCTTATAATGTGGGCCAAGGATATCAGCTGTGTGCCACAATAACCTCCTTTTTATTATTATTATTATTATTATTATTATTATTATTTATTATTATTATTGCATGCATCCATGCTTTTATATATATATATATATATAGATGTTGGGCTAGCTTCATCATGTTTTTGTTAATCATGAAATTGATGTAGTTACTCTATATATTCTTTAATTTCAAATTAGACCAACTAATTAAACTATCATATTCTCGAGTATATATGAAAACTATTATGGCGAAACAGTATTATATAGAAGTACGTATTATATAGAAGTACGTAGGCATACATAATAATAACTTCAAAGTCATTGCATGCATCAAACAAGCAAGACCCGAGCATATGGTAGACATGTGTGAGAGTCTACTAGGCCAGTTCTACACATTTTGGGGTCAATAATTTATTTATTTTTGAGGTCCATTCCCTCCTTAAAGGGGAAAAATAAAGAAATCGTGGATATTATTTGCTGAATAATGGATTCAATTTAGTCAGTGGAAGAAAGCTTGTTCAAGAAAACTATATATGTTTGATTAAATGATGGGGGAAAAACGGACGCTACTTGTAATTTTGATGAGATCATGAAACGAAGGCATGTGCAGAAACCTTTTTCTATATAAGTGCAGTTTCTACTGATAATTGATATTGAATTGGTCATTTTAATATATATATATATATATATATATATCCATGAAATGAAAAGAAAGAGATGTAGAAAGATTCAATGCCAGTTGATTCCCTTGTAGATTAACCTCCTTTAACCTCCAAAACGGATAAAATCCCAAGAGCATCATCCATGCAAGCAGATGAAAAAGGGAACTTCTACGTGAACATTTTTAATAGCAGTTCCTCCTCCAACAGTCTAATCATTGGCAATGGCTCCTCCAACTACAACTCTCACTGTAACAAGATATTAATTCTGTAACTTTCAAAGGTATAACTTAATTGATTATGTTCTGAGTTTGTTCCTTAGAGGTCATCAGTTCGAGTGTCACAAACCTCAAAGCCACTGAAGATTTACCTGGTCGTTAATTTCAGGATTTCAGGGTATTAGTCGAGATGTGCGTAAACTGACCCGAACCCCACGGTTACCAAAAAAAAAGAGAAGAAGAGTACTAGTACCGTCAACTTCAACTATAGCAGCGACAATGCCTTCAAAGATTATGAATTGTCGATGCCAGGAGATAATAAGTATTGGACCAATCTCAACCTCCATCTTCTGTTTCTTAATTTGACATTGGTGAAATGTGCATAAAAAATGAGAAAAAGAAATTGAAAGCCCTCAGATTTTACAATGATTCATCCATTAATAACGATTTATCCAAGACTAAATTGAAAGATAAATTTAGGAAAAAAAATTCCCATAATCTACCACGAGCCAAAAAATAATGTTAAGATCCCAATTATAAACCAATATAATTTCTAATGCTATTCTTGTCGAGCTATAAATTTGTGTCTATATAGTTTAGTAATTAGGATGCATGATTGATAGACTTATTGGGTTTATAACCATTTTTTTTTTTATCAAATGTAAAAAATATATAGATCAAAAAGAGCAAGACAAGCTTGCAGTACAAGCTGGAAACCAGCAGAACATTATATACACCAGCCAAGGGAACAGGCTCCCTTGAACAAACCAAGTGAAAGTTAGACTAGCTGGAGAAACAACAAGCCAAAAAATAGCAGTACAGAACAAGCATGTGGGAACAAGCTCCCATCAAGCACAAGAGAAAATACAGCCAAAATAGACAAACCTTCAAGTATAACCGAAGGAAACAAAAGCAGCAAATAACTACCAGATAGCAAATGCTACCAAACAAGAGGTAGAGAAATTTGTTATAAATTTTGAAGCCTTAAAAGTAGATTTCAAATTGATCATACTTGAGCTTCACATCTATTAAGAATAGTGAATTTCTAAATAGTGAATTCAATAAATAAGTCAAAGAAATAAAAAAAGGGTAAGTAACAAGACTTGAAAATAGGTCAGTTACAATGTCTAATTAACAAAGGTAGCTAAGGACCCGTGCATGGTTCCAAAAGTTGAAAAGATTGAATCACGATATGGATAGACAAGGTTTTCAACAGGTTACTGAATAAGAAAAGAAGTTCAAGGTGCATCTGCAATTGAATTATTGAATTTGCATAGCATAACTAGTATCTTGTGTCAAAATCTCACTAGGAAATTAAAGGGAAAAGGACCACTAGAGACTTAAAATTCTTGTACCCATTCCTAGCTCCTGAGGGCTCAGCTTTACACCTAGTGAATTTGAATTGGTTTTCACGACCAAAAAATTTTCTTCAAACAAGAAAAGATTTTTTTTAATGTGATATAAAGTGCAAACTATCAATATTTCTATTGTGACAAAGGTAAAAACCAAGGATGCAGAGGAAGAAAGAAGAAAAAAAACCTAGCTACCCAAACTCAACCAAACACCCATAAGCCCAACCAAATAGCAATGGAAAACAAAAGAAAAGGAAGGAAAAATCCAGATTGGGCAGCACAGCCCAACCGAAGAGAAAGAAAAGAAAAGGAGAAGAGTAAGGGAAAAGCCTAATCGGGCAGCAACCCCAATTGAGCCCACCAATAGCAAAGCCTGACCGAAGAGGAAGGAAAGAAAAGAAAAGGAAAAAAGGGAAGGGAAAAGCCCAATTGAACAGCACAACATAGCCTAACAATCACAAAGCCTAACTAGGAAAGGAAAGAAATAAAGAGAAGGAAAAAAGGAAGAGAGAGAGAGAGAGAGAGAGAGAGAGAGAGAGAGAGAGAGAGAGAGAGAGAGAAGGCCTAACTAAGCCTAAGAAAGTGAAAAGGAAACTCTTCTTTTTTAATAGACTTGGCATGCCAAATGATGTTTAGCCACCACAATCACCTAGATAAATTTTCATCTTACAAGTTATCAATGCAACGTCCACCTAGATCTCTTATTTTGCAAGTTATTAGTGTGACGCCTACCTAAATGTCTTGTTTTATAAGTTAACAGGATGTGCTTTTACATGAACAATTCTTCTTACAAGCTAGTTGGGCGCCGATCATTCACTTTAAAACAATTATCCTCCATAACTACTCATAGCATTAGGACAAAGATGTATAGTAGATCTGCGACTTTATTGTCTACAACACAAATACATGTGCTCTAAGGGTATACCCAAGGATCACCCTCAAATCACCAAGTATGATAGACAAATGAACAATATATCACAACACTCACGTTTGCATACAATTACCTAAAAAACACATTCTTGTATTTTTCTATTCTCTCTTTCTATTCATTATATTTTCTTTGTACTTTTCTAACTTAAATATCAAAGAATCTCTTTTTTCATAAAAAACCTTGTTTTATAAGATTACATGAACCACAACTCAATCCAACTTAATTTTTTTTTTCAAATCCCATCAAATAGTTATGGAAAGGCCCATATTCATTTGATTTTTTTTAGACTTCATCATATTATAACCTAAAAGAATAGACATTAAGCTTGTGGAGAGAGTTGAAGACATTGGAAGATGATGCCATGAAAGTGAAGGTACGTGACTTCTAAAGATCAAAACAAAAAAGTTTCATGCAAAAAGTCAATCTAATAATCCTACAAAGTACAATGTTTTTTTTTTTCTTGTTTACAAAGATGAGCATAAATAAATATGACAATCTAACCAGAATTAAGTGGATATCCACCAAATTGACTCGAATGGAGGGTGTTATTTGATATTTACCTAATTAGATGGGTAATGGATATGATATATATTATCAAACTTAATCTAAAATCTCGTTCAAACCTAACCTTATATATATATTAACATTATTATCTCTCTCTCTCACACACACACAAATAAATGTGTGTGCGAGTGTTACTTTTTTTATTTTATGTTGAATAATAAATAATATTAAAGTAATAGATGTCTAAAACCTAATGGATAAGATATAAATATTTAAATTTCTTACCTAATATGTAATTTATAAGACATGCATATAATCGAAACCTACATAATATATAATGGATAATATATGAATATAATATAAACTCAACCTCTGAATAATCATTGTCATCTTTAAGTGTGAAGTACATTGGTGAAATTAATACCTCATAATTATCTCATAATTATTAGATCTTAATTTTTTTCTTCATAATTATTTGTAGTATATACTCAAAGAAAATAGAAAAAAACAATTGTTCATTACTGTTCAATGTCTCTACTTTTACTATGAATGATAGTGTTCAAGGAATAATGTATTTGTATCGTTTTATGTGATAGGCTTCACTATTTCATCATTGCAAGTTATGTTGATACTGTTTTATATATTGGGATTTACTTTTCCTTGCATGCTATCACATATGAAAAATGTTTGAGAACATTCCAATGTTTAATTAAATTTAATATATAATTTTAGGTTATTATTAAAAAAACTAAAAGATTAAAGACCATACTTTAAACAAAACATAAACCTTTTCATTTTCATTTTTTTTTAATCCCAAAAACTTTAGTTTGATCTTTGAAGTTTTAATTTAGCATATTTGATCGTTGTTATTTTAGAAATTAAGTTTTGGCCATAAATGTTTTTTTCACCTTTCAGTCACTGTGTTGAAAAAAAAGAGAGAAAATCATTAAAAAATAGAAAAAAAGAGAAAAGGCCTGGACATTTGCTTTTTTTTATCAAAAAAACCGATCTTGGTATCAATGATTTCTTCTTAGACTAGAGAGTTCAATGAAGGTGGTTTTTTCTTCGAACATGCTGGAAAAAATAGATTTGGCTCCATATAGTCTTTTCCATTCAGTTAATTTGTTTTGGTTTTTAAAGTGATTATAGGTTGTCTTAAGGTCAAAAATTTGTTTATTGAGGTTTTAAGAATACTTATGAGGGTCTTTTTTTTTTCTTTGTTTTTTTTTGGTGAAGACATGTTGAAATTTATTTTTTTGGAGTCCAAAAACTCAAACCTCCACTTTCCAGATACTAGGAGTAAGCAAAAAACATGAAAAACTGATTAAACTAAGAAAGAAAAGTTAACGAAAAAACAAAACTAAGAAAAAAAACTAAATTAATTGATTAGAACACTAAAAAAATAAATCTTGTTTGGTTCGATTTTGATTTCAGTTTCTAATATTTGAAACCGATTGATTCATACCACTTCAACCAACACTTAAAAAAAAATATATAAATACTCAATTTTCTTCCTAAACCAAAGTAGTTGCCCCCTAACCCCAGCTTCCTCTTTCCTCCAACCTCTTTCAAGTCCCAACCTTAAATCAAACCAAAAGGTAATAGCCCTCAAGCTTTCTCTCGTCTCCCATCTTTTCCATCATGTTATCTTCTCTCTCTTAACCTAAAAAACCACTTACAAGAGCAAGCAAGAGGAGAGGGCTAAGTTCATCTTATGTAGACCTATCTTTTTCTAGCTTAGCTGATCACTATTGCCTAAGGTCATATTCTGAGATTTGAAGAGAGCCTATTACATCCCATTTCTGCTACTTTTGCTACATGCGTAACACAACAGATTCTAGACTTAATGGGCTTTGAATTGAGCTTCCTTTTCCTGGGTGGAGAAAGCTTCTTCATCTATCAAAGTGATAGGTGAAGTAATGCTATTCCTGTATTGATTAATGCTTGCTTCCTTTTCATTAATTACCTTTTGATTTAGATTTTTTTTTTTGTTGCAGGTTCTAGATAATTCTCAAACATTCTCTTTTTTAAGGAGTTAAATTCATCACTTTCCATGAATAACTATTGAGATTGTCATATATAATTATAATTTAGTTTTGAGAGTGTTTCATGTTTGGATTCAATCTAGTGACATAAAGGATAAGAATGAGTTTTTTTTTTACTGGTTTTTTAACAACATAAACCAAATAAAACTGAACTAAAACTAGTCGGTTTGAACCGGTTTCAGTTTTGAATTAAAAATAATAATTTTAATTTAATTATTTTTAAGTAAAAACCGAATTAAACTGAAAATAATCACCTTACCCGCCTTTAAAGATGCTAAAAAAAATACACAGGTGGACAACATAACATTTGCCAAGCATATAATGTGTTTTCCATCATATTAAAAAAATCTTTTGCGAATGACACGTAGGTTGCTATTTTTTTTTTTAAAGAATGAAAGCAAGACATGCAGGCCTAGGCTCTCTTTTTTATTTTTTTCCAAGTGCGTAGACCATCCTCCCTAGCCCAAATGCTTGGCCCCTTTTTAAATGGCCCTTTATTTTTTAAGATCATTTTTTTTAGAATAAAAATAACTATAAGTAAAAATTTTAAAGTAAAATTTTAAAAAATTATCCAAGTGTGACATAGTTTTTAAATGAGATTATAGTTTTTATAACAATATTAACAATTATTTTATAAATTATTTTATCTGAATCTAATATGAAACAGTTTTTTAAAACAATTCTCATGTATAGTAATGAGAATAAAACATCTATTTTAGTATTGTAAATATTTTATATAATTTTCTTAGATTAATTATTATTTTTTGTATTCAAATAGCGTAAAAATTATCATTGTTTTTTTTTATATTAAAACTTGCTTTTCAAACCATACAGATTTTTTATTTAAAAAATAATGCTTCTGGTAAAAAATGTTTTCAACAAAATATAAAATAAATTCATGTACAAGGAAAGGGAGTGTTTGAGGAGATATATATTTTCCTCCTTAATTGAAATCATTGGAAATTTTAAAATATTTATTTTAATTACCTTTAGTTTTTATTCAAAAAAAAATCCAACTAATATAAAACATGTTTTTTTTCCATGAATACGAGAGAGAAAAAAGTTGTCTAACAAATTACATTTTTTTGTCTAAATTCTAAATGGTTGCATTTCTTATAACTATCTATTTTAATTTTCATATAACTAATAAAAATAGATTTTAAAAAAAAATCCTTACGCATGACATTGGCACATTTGGTAGTTACAACTAAGAAGTACCAAATTGCATTTATTTATTTATTTTTAAACCAGAATTGCATTCCATGTTAGACTTAAGGGCACATCTTAGGTTATCATTTTGGGTTTGGTTTCTTGCATCAATTTGGTGCACAATTAGCCAATGAGGTCCATTTCATTAGCCATTCAAGCCCAGTATCTTAAAATTATAAGAAGCACCCTCAGAAGTCGCAGGTTACAAGGCATCCTTCAACTGTATCTTAAAATTTATTAGCATTCTCAAATCTAAAATGTAACGGTCAAAACGAAGCCGAGGTTATGCATAATGCCAGAGCATAATGGCATGCTTGCTAAAAGCTAGGCTTCCTCTGAACAAAATCAATTCTCATACCTGGTTTTATTCTTTTTCTGACATTCCTTCTACACTGACAATTGTTTCGTTCTTACTTTTTCTGGAAATTACTTTCTTGTTTTTTCTTGAAAACCTAAGATTTGAAGAAAAAACAAAGATACTAAGTGGATGATAAAGAGGGCTAAGGACTCTCCAATTAAAGCGTCGTTAAATTTATATTGCTAAAGAAATTCAAACAGATTTAATAACATAATTCCACTACATGCCACCAGAGTGCATTCAGAATGCAGTGTACTCGGTGTTAAATAATATTTATATAGTCTTATTTATTAAGGATAGAATAATATTTTCAGTTTAACCTATATATACTTTATTTGTATTTAGATTAAGTCTAAGCACTCATAATAAACAGATTATTGAAAATTCTAGCATCTTTTTTTGCGTTTGTTCTTAGTTATTTTAACATGGTATCAGAGCTAGTTTTATGGAACAAGGTTTAATCCCAAACACAACTTCGCGGATCCAACTTTTTTGGAGTGATATTTTGTCTTTCGCTTCTGCAAAAATTTGGTATTTCATCAGTTTCTGCAATTATTTTGGTATTTCGTCTTCCTTTCAGCTTCTGCAATTTGGTATTTGCGTTCAGTTTTTGCAAATTTGTTTTGTGTTTTGGAGTAATCGTATAATTTCGAGAAGATATTTGTATAGTTTTTGTAATCTCTGTTCAGTTTCTGCAATTTGGTATTTTGTTCTCCGCTGCTTTTGCATTATGGTTATCTATGATTGTTGATTATGGCTACTGAAAGAGATGTTCGCTTCAGTCCGTGAGTGTGAGGTTGGATGGGAAGAACTATTCGTATTGGAGTTATGTAATGAGAAATTTCCTTAAGGGTAAGAAGATGTGGGGGTATGTTAGTGGAACTTATATGATACCTAAGAATATTGAGGAGGGGGATGCTGTTTTGATAGATACATGGGAAGCAAATAATGCAAAGATCATTACTTGGATCAACAATTCTGTTGAGCATTCGATAGGTACGTAGTTGGCGAAGTATGAGACAACAAAAGAGGTTTGGGATCATCTGCAAAAGTTATTCACACAATCAAATTTTGCAAAACAGTATCAATTAGAGAATGACATACGAGCTCTTCATCAGAAGAATATGAGTATTCAAGAGTTTTATTCTGCTATGACAGATCTTTGGGATTAATTGGCTCTTACAGAATCGGTAGAATTAAAGGCATGTGGTGCCTATATTGAGCATAGAGAGCAGCAACGATTGGTACAGTTTTTAACAGCACTTTGTAGTGATTTCGAAGGACTTAGAGGTTCAATTCTGCATCGTTCTCCACTGCCTTCTGTTGACTCTGTTGTCAATGAGTTATTGGCTGAAGAAATACGTCTTCAGTCTTATTCTGAAAAGGGAATTCTTTCTGCTTCAAATCCTTCTGTACTAGCAATACCTTATAAGCCATTCTCTAATCATCAGAATAAGCCTTACACAAGGGTTGGCTTCGATGAGTGCAGTTTCTGTAAGCAGAAAGGTCATTGGAAGGCTTAGTGTCCTAAGTTGAGACAACAGAATCAAGCTTGGAAGCCTATCAGTCAGTCAAAATCTAATGTTCATAAACCACCTCAGGGTTATAAACCACCACACCACAATACCGTAACAGTAGCTTCCCCGGGCTCTATTACCGATCCTAATACTTTGGCTGAGTAATTTCAGAAGTTTCTCTCCTTGCAGCCATAAGCAATGTCCGCTTCTTTTTTCATAGGTTAGTTGCCTCATAGTTCCTCAGGTATGTCACATTCTGAATGGGTCTTGGATTCTGGTGCTTCCCATCATATGTCTTCAGATTCCTCATCTTTTACCTCTATGTCCTCTTTGTCCTCCATTCTTGTTATGACTGCTAATGGCACTCCTATGCCCTTAGTAGGTGTTGGTTCTGTTGTCACACCTCACTTGTCTCTTCCTAATGTTTATCTTAATCTAAAACTCAAATTGAATCTTGCGTTTATTGGTTAAATATGTGATTCTAGTGATTATTTAGTCATGTTTTTTTGTTCTTTTTGTTGTGTATAGGATCTGCAGTCTCAGAAGCTGATTGGGATAGGCCATAGGGAGAATGGACTATATATTTTGGATGAGTAAAAAGTGCCAGTTGCTGCTGCCGCTGCTGCTGCCGCTGCTGCTACCACTACTGTTGATTTGTCTTCCTTTCGTTTGAGTCTTTCATCTTCTAGTTTTTATTTATGGCATTCCCGTCTAGGTCATGTTTCGTCTTCTCATTTGAGATTTTTTGGCATCCACAGGAGCTTTAGGAAATTTGAAAACTTGTGACATTTCTGATTGTAGTGGATGTAAACTGACAAAATTTTTCGCTTTACCTTTTAATCGAAGTATTTCTGTTTCTTCTTCACCATTTGATTTGATTCATTCTGATGTGTGAGGACCTTCTCCTATTGCCACAAAAGGAAGGTCTCGATATTATATCTCTTTTATTGATGATCATACTCGTTATTGTTGGGTTTATTTAATAAAACATCGTTCTGAATTCTTTGAGATATATGCAGTTTTTTGAGCTCTTATCAAAACTCAACATTCTACTGTGATCAAATGCTTTAGGTGTGATTTGGGTGGGGAATACACCTCTAATAAATTTTTCCAATTGCTTGCCTTAGATGGAACCATCCACCAAACTTCATGTAAAGATACTCCTGAACAAAATGGTGTTGCTGAAAGAAAATATAGGCACATTGTCGAAACTGCTCGTTCTCTCTTATTGTCTGCTTTTGTTCCTAGTGAGTTTTGGGGAGAAGCTGTTCTTACTGCTGTAAGTTTGATTAATGCAATTCCATCTTTTCATAGTTCGGGTCTCTCCATTTGAAAATTTATATAGGTATGTCCCTGATTATTCCTCATTTAGAGTCTTTGGTTGTACTTGTTTTGTTCTTCGTCCTCATGTAGAACGCAGTAAGCTATCCTCTCGATCTGCTATTTGTGTCTTTCTGGGTTATGGTGAAGGTAAAAAGGGGTATCATTGTTTTGATCCAATAACTCAGAAACTTTATGTGTCTTGTCATGTTGTCTTCCTTGAGCATATACCTTTCTTTTTATTCCATCCACTACTCATAGCCTGACTAAATCTGATCTTATTCGTATAGATCCATTTTCTGAGGATTCTGGTAATGATACCTCTCCCCATGTTCGATCAATTTGTACTCATAATTCTACAGGTACTGGTACTTTACTCTCTAGCACACCTAAAGCTCCATTCTCATCTACAGCCCCTCAAGCTTCATATGAGATTGTGGATCCACCTCTACGTCAGTCCATCTGCATTCGTAAGTACACAAAACTACCAGATTTTGCTTATTCTTGTTATTCTTCATCATTTACTTCCTTTTTAGCTTCTATTCATTGTCTCTTTGAACACTCTTCCTATAAAAAGGCAATTCTTGATCCGTTTTGGCAGCAAGCTATAGATGAGGAACTTTTTGCTTTGCATAAGACAGATACTTGGGATCTGGTTCCTCTACCTCCTGGTAAGAGTGTTGTTGGTTGTCGTTGGGTGTATAAGATCAAGACTAATTCTGATGGGTCTATTGAGCGATACAAAGCTAGG
>Ga0307515_10016442_pt1 | contig 13541 bp, 18 predicted proteins | sample 17_EM_MG_FD_194513 | JGI IMG/M metagenome (GOLD analysis project Ga0307515, IMG submission 194513) | Populus trichocarpa ectomycorrhiza microbial communities from riparian zone in the Pacific Northwest, United States - 17_EM | ecosystem: Host-associated > Plants > Roots > Unclassified | place...
CACAATCTCTCCATCATCCCTTAGAATCATAACTCGATGATTTGCACATTCTGATGCATAGTGTCCCAATCCCTGACACTTGAAACACTTTATATCACGATTACGCTTCGATTGAACTTCCTAGCTTCTCTACCCTTTTTACTACGCCCTCCATCATACCTACTCTCTAATTTTTCAATCCTAGTCATTAGTTCACCAAACATAAATTCCATCTGTTGTTGCATTCTCGAAAGCCCATATTCTGGGATTTCACCCTTCTTCTATGGCACACTATTAGAAGACATTTTTTTTAACCTGCACAAAAATCGTTAGCAATAAAAATAACACTTCGCACACTCGTGTTTCACACAAATTTATAGGCTTTTCACTCGGATATGCTCCTTATGCCTTTTTCCACTCAAATTGCCTTTCTTTAGTTCTTGAAATCACTTAGTAACAATTCAGAAAAAAGCAACCAACTATGCAGTGAATTTATAAATTTGATATAGACTCTAGAAGCAAGAAATTACAAAACTAACAAAACAAAACTCGATGACAAATTCACGAATAACAATGCAAATTTGTACGAATAATATGACGATTTGAAGACACGAAATAAAAAATATCAGAAAAGAGCTAAACAATTACGAATTATCAAGAACTAAGGATTTAATTCAAGAAAATTCCAGAAACTCAAGAAAACCAACTAAACTACCCAAATTTTCAAGAAACACAAACAAGACTACTAAACGATTCACGAATCAAGACTAACCAATTTCCCAATGATCAAGGTTTTCTCAAGCATGTATTCGGCCAAAACAAAAACAATGATTTTTTTTCCTTTTTCTTTTTTTTTTTGTGCAGCAGCAATCAAGATTCAAGCCTCCTTATATATATATATATCGACAAAAACAAAACAAAATCAAGAACTTAGGTGTGTATGCCGATTTTGATCAAGAAAGCATCAAAACAACACTAACTTATGATTAAGTGTTCAACAAAGCAATAAAAAGTAAGATCCCTATTTTTTTATATATATAGGTGGCCGAATCTATCAAGAATCAAACAAGAAACAATAAAGACTCAAATTGAAGGATATAACTTGTGATTAGATCAACTCTGATACCAACTGATGCGAACCCTAGCGGAATTTAATGGTATTCGCGACCCCAAGATCAATCTAACCCAAGTTTGTTGAGATTTGAATGAGCTTATCACAATGAAAGACTTGCTCCAAGGCAACAAGACTATAAACCAACTCGATCACAACACCTACACCTGGAGACGAGCAAAGAAAGTATAAATTCACAACAAAGAATGGTCAATTCTTTGAAGAGTTGAAAGTTCAATCAAGAACCAAGATTGAGAAACCAAAAGTCAGTTACAATGCTAAAAAGATCATCAAAATTCTGACCTAAAATTATTTCTAAAGAGTATTTAAACTCCAAGTCAAAACCTTAGTTTCCCTAATGGGTCTCACATAAACCCAATTTAAATAATAATCAACCCAAGCTAAAACTAGCCCAAACAAATTAAAATAAACAAGTCTAAAACCCAAACAAATTGTCTCTTCTCAAAATAAATAAAGTTTGATAGACCAACTAATTAAATAAGACAAGTTCATTGTTTCTGCATTCTGTATGGCAGCAGTAAGGCCCAACTTAAAACGGATGGTTCTCTCTCGTCTTAATGAATTAGAAGGCATGCTATATACTGTTGGAAAGGTATAGAAGTCTAGTTCCCAGATCAACTAGAATCACATCAAAATTCGATCTGTAGCTCTAGTTAAGACCAAAAGAGTAACGAAAGGTCAAACTGTCTGAATCTAGTCTTCTTCTCCCCATCCTTGTGTAATGGTCTTGGTTCCACCAATAAGCCCCTTTTGAACATGAATCAGATTAATCAAGGCTTTCTCTTTATTATTACAAATTCTCTTGAAGTTCATCTTAGCCTATGTATCTTGAAGAGTCCATTGAAAGCTTCTTTGAACTTCTTAGCCCTAAGCCTAGTAACTGGACCAACTGGAACCTCTAATGGATCCTTTGATGGTTGGATCACATCATTTACCGTTGGAGTTCCTTAGACTCCTCGGGATTGCTCATATATGTCGGCCTATTTGGTATAGATGCTCTTGGAACAAAGTCGATTTGATGTTGAATTCCTCTAATTGGCGGCAAGCCACTAGAAATCTCTTCTAGAAAGACATCTTTAAATTCCTGTAAAAGAACTTTAACAATACTAGGAATACAGGAATCCAAGTTATCAGAGTTAAAGTATGCCTCCTTATACATAAGTAAAATCATAGGCGATTCAGAAAGATAGGCATGTTTAAGATAACTAGATTTTGCAAAGAAATTAAGGTTTTCCCCCACTTTTTCAACACACTCTTCTTTTCCAATCCTTTCTTTCTTCTCTCCACTCTCGCCCTCTCTTCCATTTTTTTTCTTTTTGGCCATGACCCACCCCTAATGTCCTAAGGGCCAAAACTTTGTCCCCTTTTGTTCTCAACTCATTGCTCGCTTTATTTTCACTCTTCTCACATTCTCACCATGTTGTTCGGCTTGTTCTTTCACTTTGGCCGAAACTGAGCGCTCCTCCTCATAGCTTTTCTTAAACCCATCATGCTTGGCTTTTCTATCAAATTATCAAGGCCTCCCTACTAACAGATGAGTAGCATGCATAGGCACAACATCATATAACACTTCATCCTTATACTTGCTTACTGAAAAAGAAATCATCACCTATCTATTCACCCTAACAACTCCACATTCATTCAACCATTAAAGCTGATAAGGTCTCTAATGCTTTATGGTATTCAATCCTAACTTTCTAACCAAAGTAACACTAGCAACATTAGTAAAACTACCATTATCAATGATCATACTACATACCTTATCGTTGATTAAGCATATAGTATGGAAGATGTTCTCCTTTTGTTGCTCCACATCATCCTCCTTAGTCTGAACACTAAGCGACCTTCTAATCACCAAAACTTTATCACCAACAGCATACTCTAAATCACTAGCATTCTTAAGTGGTGGCATCTCATCACAATCAGACTCCTCACTAGTGGACACAATCTCTCCATCATCCCTTAGAATCATAACTCGATGATTTGCACACTTTGATGCATAGTGTCCCAATCCCTGACACTTGAAACACTTTATATCACGATTACGCTTCAGTTGGACTTCTCCCTTAAGTTTGTGATCACTAACCGAAACTTGCTTCTTCATGGAGGTAGGTTCGACAACTTTAGAAGTCACCAAGGGCTTCAATGGCGCACTATCCTCTCTCCTATAATTCATCTTCCAACCCTAAAAAGACCCTGAATAAGCTCCAAATCATGTACTACCCTTTCTTTTCAACTGTCCTTCAAACTTAATGGCCAAATGCACTAACTCTTGCAATTCAACATAAGATTACAACTCCACAACATTAGTTATGTCTCTATTCAAGCCATTCAAAAACCTAGACATAGTAACTTCCTCATTTTCGTTAACATTAGCTCTAATCATAGCTACCTCTAATTCTTTATGATACTCCTCCACATTGTTATTACCCTGTGTAATCATTTGTAAAGAATTAAAGAACGCTCTATAATAGTGTTTAGGAACATATCTCTTCTTCATTATTGTCTTCAACTCCTCCCACGTGTTAAGTGGTATTTCTCTATTCCTTTTTCTTTCTACCACCAATCTCTCCCACCAAACTATGGCATAATCAGTAAACTCCACTACAGCTAACTTAACATTTTTTTCTTCAACGTACCTATGAATGTCAAAAATGATCTCCACCTTTTTTTCCCAATCTAAGTAAGCTTCCGGATCAATTTTTCCCTTAAAGGCTAGGATTTTTAACTTAATACTACCCAAAATTCAGTTTACATCACCCAAATCATCAAAATCCACTCTATACTTAAAATCCCTATGTGGCCGAATATGTCCCCTCCTTGGCCGATTCTCATACCTCTCTCCCCTATGCATACGAAACCCACTACCACGGTTAAGATCTTCATCGGCTTCATCTGCAGAGTTTCCAGCAACACTCTCCTCCTTCCTAGCTTCTCTACCCTTTTTTACTACGTCCCCCATCAGACCTAGTCTCCAATTTTTGAATCCTAGTCAGCTCACCAAACATAAATTCTAACTGTTGTTGTATTCTCGAAAACCGATGCTTCTGGGATTTCACCCTTCTTCTGTGGCACACTTTTATAAGACATTTTTTTAAAACCTGTATGAAAATCATTAGCAATAAAAATAATACCTCACACACTCGTGTTTCACACAAATTTATAGGATTTTCACTCTAATATGCTCCCTACACATTTTTCCACTCAAATTGCTTTTTTTTAGTTCTTGAAATCACTTGGCAATAATTCAGAAAAGCAACCAACTACCCAGTGAATTTATAAATTTGATATAGACTCAAGAAATAAGAAATTTTCGAAACTAACAAAACAAAACTACGATGACACATTCACGAGTAGCAATGCAAATTTGTGTGTGTAATACGACGATTCGAAGATGCAAAATAAACTAAATGGAAGTAATAATACAAAAGAGATTTACTATCCAAACTGAAAATTAAATCAAACAATGATAGTTCCCTGAAAAAATATAAAGAGCAACACAGATTCTCAATGACCAATTTTCTTTCTATAGCTCTCGGCCAAACTCTAGAATGTTGATTTTGTTCTTTTTTTTTGTGGCAACAATCACAATTTTCAAGATCAAGCCCTCTTTTTTTTATATATACCAATTCAACAATCAAGAAAAAAAATTCAAGAACACACTCTTTTTTATGTATATATTGTGGCAAGATCAAAGAATTCAACAAGAACACTACCTTATGATTTTGTGTTTAACAATTCAAGAGGTTGCAAGAACCCTAATTTGTTTTTAATATATGTGGCCGAAACTAATCAAGAAATAAAAGACCCTGTGATTAGATCTGCTCTAATACCAACCAATACGAACCATAGCAGATTTGAATGGAATTCGCGAACCCAAGATCTATCTAATCCAAGTTTGTTAAAAAATAGGATGAGATTATCACAATGCAAGACCTTCTCCAAGCCAACAAGACAATAAACCAACCCAATCACAATGCCTTCACCTGGAGACGACCAAAAGGAAAATTCATAACAAAGATTGGTCACTTCTTTGAAGAGTTGAAAGTTCAATCAAGAACCAAGATTGACAACCGAAGCTCAGCAAAAATCAGATTATTATTAGCAAAAAAAAAGTGTTCTAAAAGTTATTCTCAAAAGTATTTATACCCCAAGCCAAAACCCTAGTTTCCTTAATGGGTCACATATAAACCAAATTTAAATAATAACCAACCCAAGCTCAAACTAGCCCAAAATAATTAAAATAAATAAAATAAACAAGGCTGAAACCTAAAAAAGTGTTTCCTCACAAAATAAAGAAAGTTTAACAGCCCAACTAATTTAATAAGACAAGTTTGGTTATTTCCACAATCTGTCTAGTAGCATCAAAGCCCAACTTCAAATGAATGTTTCTCTCTTGTATTAAAAAATTAGAAGGCTTACCATATATCGTTGGAAAGGTATAGAAGTCTAGTTTCCATACCAATTGGAATCCCCTCAAAATTAGTTTTGTAGCTCCATTTATGATAAAAAAAAAGGTAGTGAAAAGTCAAACTGACCGGAACTAGTCTTCTACTCCTACTCCTTGTGTAATGGTCTTGGTTTCACCAACAAGCCCCTCTTGAACATGAATCAGATTAATCACGACTTGCTCCTCATTATTCAATATCCTCTTGAAGTCCACCTTAGTCCACATATCTTGAAGAAGTCCATTGAAAGCTTCTTTGAACCTCTTAGCTTTAAGCTTTGTACTTGGACCAACCAAAACCTTCAATGGATCCTTTGGTGCTTAGATCGCATGATTGGGAGTCCACCCCTTAGATTCTTATGGTTGAATTAAATGTTATTTGTTCTATAGATGAGAGGAGAGGTGGTATTCTGTCATAGTCGGCATGGCATAATGACCTTAATGATTGTCTCACTCAATTATTTTTGGAGGATCTTATATTCACTGGTTCTATGCTCACTTGGACTAATCAGCAATGTTATAATCCTATTTTGAAGAAATTGGATCAAGTGTTTGTTAATGTGAAGTACAATTGTGAGCTCGCAGGTTCTGAAACTTCTTTTCTTCCTTTTGGTATTTTGGATCATTCTCCAATGGTTGTTAAGCTCGTTGGCATGTTTAAAAGGAAAGTTCCTTTCAAGTATTTTGATTTTTAGGTTGATCATCCTTAGTTTCAATAGACATTGTCGAGGCTTGGAAGGAGGAAGTCATTGGTACACCCATATTTATCTTGTGTAAAAAGTTGAAGCGTGTTAAAGGTGTTTTGAAAGACTTTAATAAGTTCTTTTCTAAGATTCTGAAGAGGGTTTTGATGGCAAAGAAGGCCATGGAAGATGTTTAATGTCTGATGCAGCAGATTCCTCTTGATTTGGATATTCATAGAGTTGAGTATATGTTTGTTCAGGAGTATATGAGACTTGCTTAAGACAAGGAGAGCTTCCTTAAACAGAAATCTTAGATTCCATGGTTAAATTTAAGGGACATTAATGCCGAAGTAAAACTCTTACCATTTATGATGATAATGACACTTGTATTACAGAGGCAAAGAAGGTAAATTGACACCATTGTTAACTAATATGAGAATCTTTTAGGGGGGCTTGGTCAGATTCTTCCATTGATTATTCTCTTATTAGTGAGGCCCTTTCTTGGTGGTTATCTTCTTCTCAAATCATGACTCTTGATAATCCAATTAGTGATGAGGAAATTCAGAAGGTTCTTTTCTTTTTTAAGGATAATAAGGCTCCCCCATCCATACGGGTTTAGTGTAGGTTTTTTTAAAAAAGCATGGAGTATTGTTGGTTAAGACACTATTAATGATGTTTGTTCTTTCTTTATTTATGGTCGATTACTCAAACAAGTGAATACTATATCCTTAAATCCTAAGGTTCCTTACGCTACTCGGGTTAAGGATTTTAGGCCTATTTCTTGTTGTAACACTGTTTACAAATGCATTGCCAAGATCATTGCTAATAAAGTTAAGAGAGTGCTTCTAGATTTGGTTTGCCAGTTTCACTCCGCTTTTATTTAAGGGAGAAATATCAATGACAACATCTTACTAACAGAAGAGCTTCTCCATAATTATCATTGAAAAGGGGGCCCTCTACGTGTTCTTTGAAGGTGGATTTGATGAAAGCTTATGAACATCTTGTTGATTGTTCTTTATATGGTTGGTTTTCCATTAACTGGATTGCTGAATGTATTTCCACTACTAGATTTTTGGTCTTATCAATGAAGAGCTTCATGCTAGTAGTAGAGGCTTAAGGCAGGGAGACCATGTGTCCTCTTACATGAATGTTTTTGCTATGGAAGTTTTCTCAGAGTTTTGAAGGCTATTATAGTGAAAATCACTTCTTTTATTAGGATGCTTCTTGTGGAATGGTAGTGATCTTGGATTCATTATTTCTTATTGCAAGGTGGGAGTATTTGGGAGGTGACTTATCCTAGGAATTGTTCTTGGAGCTAGAGGAAGATTTTTGGTCTTCGTAGTTTTACTCGTTGGTTCATATGCAACCGTATAGGTGATGGCCATTCTACTTCTCTTTGGTTTGATAATTGGTGTCCAATGGGCCCCTTGGTGGAGTGTTTTGGGGAAAGAATTATCATTGATTTTGGCTTGGGTAGAGACACGAGGCTGAGTTATATTGTAGCTAGTCAGGAGTGGATTTGGCCTTCTATAAGATCTTCGAGTGGATTGAGCTTACTCGGTGTACCCCTGTTTCTTTTCACCCAAATGATAGGAGGTGTGATATTTTGTATTGGAAGCATGCTCCTAGAGCTATTTTTTATGTCTGTAATGTTTGGAATGTTATTCATCCCTTTTAGAACAAAGTGGAGTGGTGGGAACTTGTATGGCATAAACATGCTATCTGACGATTCTCTTTGATCTTATATGGCTTACTATTTGTGAGGCCTTTCTGACTCAAGATAAGCTCATGTCTTACAGTCTTATTCAAGTTAACAGGTTTCTCTTATGTGGGGGTGATAGTGAAGATGTTGATCATTTATTTTTTTGATTATCCATTCTCTCAGCGCATCTGGTATGATCTTTGCTCTAAATGTTGCATTCTTCTTAAACGTTGATCTTGGGTAAGTACCGTTGTATGGCCTTCTTTTATGGGTAGAGGTAGATCTCTTAAATCTTTGATAATCAGATTGATGTTAGCTACTACAGTATACTAAATTTGGAGAGAGAGGAATGCTCGGCTCCACGGTGAGGCACCTCGTAATGTTTCCGTTGTTTATAGTGATATCATTAAGTGTACTATTTATAAAGTTGATCCAATTTGTAATATGGCCTCCTTAGATACTAATAGAAGGCTTCATATTTCGTGGGGGTTTTTTTATGATATTATTTTATTTATTTCTTGTTTAGGTTTTGAGGGCATGTCCTCTTAGCCTTTCTGTAAACCCCCAGTAAACAAAAAGATAAATTTTGGTTAAATAGGGTAATTATTAATTGGAGACTAGTTTACAGGAGACTAGTTTCAAATTCAAAGAAGATAAAGTAATAAAATAGTATGTGAAATATTAACTAACGCTAAATCATGAAAATTCCCTAACCAGGTAAAAAACTAATAATTTGAAGGAGGAAATTTTGTGATACGATCCGGGCAACGAAAAAACAATCAGATTCGGATTCTAACATCAAATGCACAGTTATCCAGTTTCACGACAACAGTTATAATTCTCAATCCGACCGTTGGATCAGGCTGCAATTTTATGTGGACTCTCCTGACATGTTTTTCGACACTGGTTTACAATTTCAGGTCAATCAGAGTTCAGAAAGATATTGCAATACTGGTCAACAGAGTCTGAACGAATTTTATTATTACTTTCTTTTGACTTGTGAACTTACTATTTGGCAGGGATTCTTTTTCTACAAGGATATGATAGTTGGTTTTGGGAATTTTCTAGTCTTGCAAGGTTAATGGGCAACAACATAGTTTCCATATGTGATATGTACTCCATATTAATGTGGAATCCTTATGGTGTATGAAAATAATTATTATATCCTTATTATAGTAGGAATCCATAATTAAATAAGTTTTCAAGTCAATTAAGAATACTTTGCAAACAAGGAAACTAAAGAAGAGGTAACTTTAGATTTGATTCTCCTAGCTTATATGGAACTTCTAAAAGGCATCAAATCTGATCCTATCATATTTAGGATATTAAATTTGGATATATTATTGTTATTATTATCTTCTTCTTAGTTTAGGGTTAATTTATATTATTTGGGTTTAATTGTAAGTGGGCATCATATAAGTCCGCATAAGGGGTCTATTAGGGTTTATTTTATTCTAGAGTCAGTATAAATAAAGTCATAATCAGACATGTAAGTTAGACAATTCAGATTAATAAAACTTCTTGTTTGCCGCACTTTGTGTGTGTGGTGGTGAGATAATCTCCCTTCCTTAGTTCTCTAAAGAACTGAAAAAAGACTTATCGAAGAACAATTGACTTCATGGCGTCATCCTTATACTTCTCGTTCGCAAATCAATATTCATTGGGTGGGGGTTTTCGTTTCCAATAGTGTTGGTGCCTAGGTACAAGTTATCTTTGTGTCACACTCTTATCAAATCTGATTTACTTGGCTTTCTAGGAATTGGTGTCTTTGCGTGTGGGTTGCTTGACTGCCTGTTCAAGAGGTTCGCATAAAAAATCTTAAATCTTCCCCCTCCTTCTTGCCTTATACAGCCTGGCCATATGGAGGAGAGAATGGGGTATTTATAGTCCCATTATTTTTTAATTATACTTTGGCCCATTCTTTCCTCTCTTTTTACAATTTTGCTATAGCCCTTTTCTTCTTTTTTTAAACCCCCCTAGCAATATAGTTTATTTGATTTTTCTCAACACATTTAACTATCTTTATTTTTCTTTTAGATTTTTATTCTCGGGTTTTACAATTTAAGTCATTATAAGTATTATTAACCTTTTCAAATTCTATCAAACGCAAGTATGAATTTTCTAAAACTAAGCCATGGAAATTTGGTAAAAGTTGAATGATACCTAACTTAAAATTAAAGTGAAATGCACTAAGAGAGAAAACTATATATGATAGTGCACCTATTCTTGTTGGATTCATGTGGTCTCTAAGTGTTCTAAAATGGTTATTATCATTGTGAATTGACTGAGTATCTTCTTCGGCCATGTTTTCTAAAGAAGATGAAGATTTCCTTGAAATTCTACCATCCAATCTGCATGACCAGACTTTCATGCAAGTGCAGAAAGAAAAGAGAAAAAAAACATAAAAAAAAACAAAAAGAAAAACAAGATTAAAACTTATAGTTTGTACACTAACTTACCTCCCCAACAACAACGCCAAAAACATGACACAATCAAATCATTGATATCTTTTTCCAAGTATAGGAGTGTCAAAGTAATAAATTAACGATAATATTTGGGTCAATCCACATGGATGTTAAGGATATAAAACCATAAATAATAAAAGAAAATGAGTTAAAGAGATTTAAAAGATATGATATTAATGTAAAGATTTAATATTTATATTGCTTAGGTTAGAGGATCCTTTAATGATATTTCAAATAAATATAGTCCAAACTCTTTTTATTACTTAACTGGAAACCACACACAAATGAGGTTCCAATCGGATGACTTGTAATTAATGATTTATTTTAAGTTATTAATAGGATTATATTAATTATTTTATTTGAGTAACGCCAACTCTTGTAAATGTTGTCAAAGTATTCATGGTTCTTTTATAGCGCAAATGTTAGTTCTCCATGCAGTATGTAAAACCCCAAGCTTTTATTAGAAAAAGAATAATAAGATATAAATAGTTTTTTCTTTAGAGGGTCTAAAATAGCACCAAAAGGATTTGACCTTGAATCATCACCTACATCAAACAGAGTAAGATCAGAAACATTAAAGGTAGCACTAACACCATACTCACCTAGCAAATCAACTTTATAAGTGGTGTCATTGATCCTCTCAAGGATTTGAAATGGCTCATCTCTTCGTGGTTGTAGCTTTGATTTCCTATGGGATGGAAATCGCTCCTGCGCATATGCACCCAAACCCAATCGTCGGGCTAAAAGACAACATGTTTGCGCCCCTTATTGGCTTTGGTCGTATACACATGATTTGTCTTTTCAATCTGTTACCGCACACTCTCATGGAGTGTCTTCACCACCTGTGCTTTATGATTATGTTCCTTAGATGTCCCAAGCTCCTCTAGGTCCATCTTGCTCCATATGTTCTGAACAAGCCCATTCGATACTTCTTTAAGCTTTTTTGCCTTAGCTCTTGTAATTGGCCCAATTAGCACCTTTAATGGGTTGTTGGCATGGTTACGCTTGGTGTTGGGCTGATTCGCATCAGAAGTCTTGGTAAACTAGATGGAATCGGGGGAATCAAAATGCCTCTTGGTGAAGATGAGGCAGGTCAGAGGCAAGCATTTAAAGCTAGTTTGGTCAATGTCCAAGAAAAGAAAGTTTCAGAGCATCAGAGGGAAAGCAAGTAGTTCACTCCTCCTTTATAGCTAAGAAATGAAATTTGTCAACTACTTTCATTCCAGAGTTGTCACACTCATATGTTGATCCTTTACAAAGTGTGTCCATCAAAACTGATAATCCTCTTCAACAAACCAAAGGTTGGAAGTTAAATTTCTTAAATGTTGTTAGAGGTGATGCTAACTTAGACGTCAGAACTGGCTCTATTGTAAACTGAAACTTGTTTTTCTTACCTTTCTCCATGGATGCTGCGCGGGTGATTGTGTTAATCCTCCAATAGATGTCTTTAAAGAAGGTTGTACTCTTTGGAAATCCACCATTGTTGGCCAACTTTGTAGGTCTGAAACTTCTATTCCGAGTGGTTAAATCTATAGCTAACAGAATTTGGGGTTCTCTTGGATTACTAGAAGTGTTGTCTTCAAATAATGGCTTCTTTATCTTCTCCTTTAATTCGATTATACATGCATCTGCTATCCTAGACCTCCATGGCACATGGCCAATAGACATTTGGTTCTTCAAAGATGGTCACCAAACATGCAATTCTCTAAGGTTGAGTTGTATAGAATTCTTGATTGGATTAAACTTCATTATGTTCCTTTAGAATATTGGACTAACAAGGGGTTCCTCTACATGTTGATGCCACTACCCTAATGTGCAAACACCTAACTTATGCAAGAGTTTGTGTTGGAATTGATGCTTCTAAGGGTATTGGTCAAGGAGTTTGATCATCAATGCCCTAATGGTATAGTAATTACTATCTCAGTTGAGTATGAATGGCTTCCTTCTGGGTGCAATTCCTGCAATGTTTTTGGGTTATTAATAGGATTATATTAATTATCTTATTTGAGTAACGCCAACTCTTGTAAATGTTGTCAAAGTATTCATGGTTCTTTTATAGCGCAAATGTTAGTTCTCCATGCAGTATGTAAAACCCCAAGTTTTTATTATAAAAAGAATAATAAGATATAAATAGTGTTTTCTTTAGAGGGTCTAAAATAGAAGAAAGAAAGATCAAAATTGTTAAAGAAAAAAGAATTAGGATCGAATATGAGAGATGCAAATTAGAATGGGGAGTAAAATGAATTTATGGAAAGTTAGAGATTTGTATTTTAAAAAAAATGAATTGGAGAAGAAGTGAAATCAATAAAGAAAACTTGTATACAAGACTTAATGGTAAGGTGCCTTCACATCCTTATGCTCTTATTTTTCTTAATATTTAAGAGAAAAGGAAAAGCCCTAATTTGCTCTATAAAAAAAATTAAGGTTCATGTGAATTGGGAAAAATTGTTGATTTAATGGAGATTTCATGAAATAATGTGATAATAAGAAGTAATTAGAAGACTTTAACAACAAATTGAAGAGAAATCTAAGGTCCTATCCTCAAACCACCATGACCAAAATCATCAACGTCCTCCTCAAAATCCTCATAATCAGCCAACCTTGACTTTTTAGCCTTATTGCCATTATTTGATTTCGGTTCAACCCCAACCTTTCTTATGTCTTGGGTACTTGTTCCAACCTCATTGCCATGTTTCTCCACTTTCTCAAGTCTGTCACACATGTTCCCCATCACGAAATTCATTCTTTCCATCATCTTCATCATTGCTTGCATTTGGACTTTAAGTTCACCCTCGGTGGGGGTGGTGTGTTGTTTAGATCTGACATGATGATACCTGTAAAATTGGTTAGTGGTATAAAAATTATCCTCACATCGCTCGTGTTTCACTCAAACTTAGGTCTCTCCCCTTGTCTCACCTTCTTTCGATTCTTGCGGAACTGAAATCACACTGAATAGAACTAACTCAACAAAGCAATCCAAATAGATGTATATGACTCAAGAAGCAATAATAACATAAAAAACAAGCAAAAACAAAACAGCGATGATAGTCTCGTGAGTAGTAAGCGAATCTATCTGAAATATGAACAAAACTGAAGACTCGAATGAAAACAGGAATGAAGTATGCAATATGAT